>BNJV01002492.1_pt1 | contig 80917 bp, 118 predicted proteins | sample 8540591 | NCBI WGS metagenome assembly BNJV01 (sample SAMD00202457, study PRJDB9452) | human saliva metagenome | host: Homo sapiens | reverse complement strand
AATCGTCGTGAGCCGTCCGCGCGCGCACTTCAGGTCTTTGCACACGCTTCGACCGCCTCCGACAAAATCATCTCCGGCGATACCTTGCCAGCCGTCAACTTGGGCGATGCTGACGGCGTACCAGACGTCATGCCTCGCACGGCGGCGGCGGCGCGTCCCGCTCGCTATTCGCGGTCAAACAGGCAGACGGATTAAAAGTGTTGAACCATCACCGCGAAACGGGCGACATGGCGAGGACTTCCTCGCCAGACCATGCTGATGGTGGACAGCGCTTTCTGCCGCAACAGGAGTCGAAATCCTGCGCGGTCGGTTGCACTCTTGTACGGCTCGGGCAATGTGCCGGTCGGCTCGATGCCGCCGATGGAAAATCCCCGACATGCCTGAAAACGGCGTATCGGGCGGGGCCGGATTGCGTTTGAGCAGCGGCAATTTGGAAAGAAACTGATGCATCCGCAGGCATCAATATCGGCTTTTGGGCACACTTCGTGCTGCATACCGAAAGAAAACGTACCGAAAAATCAGGCGATTACGCCGTACCGCGCTATCAAAAAGGAAGAAGGCCGTCTGAAACGCCTGCCCGACAGCCACGCCGATTCAAACAGGCAGCATCGGCCTGTCTTGGGTGGGCGAGAAAGCATTTTCGGCGCCGCGTAGCGGCGACCGTCGCGACCGCTACGGCCTGCCTGCCCACAGCCATCTCTACGACGACTGCCGCGCCAGGCATCATCTGGCAGAAGAGTTTGATTAACAAACGCTAGTTTGCGGCTATCCGCACCTGCTGACCAGAAGACGCGCATCGATTACGACAACCCGGGCCTAAGCTGCGGCTTCCACGACGACGATAATGCACACGCCCATACCCACAACGGCAAACCGTGGATAGACCTGCGTAACAAACGCTACGAACTCCGCGCCGAATGGAAGCAACCGTTCCCCGGTTTTGAAGCCCTGCGCGTACACCTGAACCGCAACGACTACCACCACGACGAAAAAGCAGGCGATGCAGTAGAAAACTTCTTCAACAACAAAACACACAACGCCCGCATCGAATTGCGCCACCAACCCATAGGCCGTCTGAAAGGCAGCTGGGGCGTGCAATATTTGGGACAAAAATCCAGCGCGCTTTCCGCCATTCCCGAAACCGTCCAACAACCGATGTTGATTGACAACAATGTGCGCCATTACAGCTTTTTCGGTGTAGAACAGGCAAACTGGGACAATTTCTCGCTTGAAGGCGGCGTACGCGTGGAAAAACAAAAAGCCTCCATCCAGTACGACAAAGCATTGATTGATCGGGAAAACTACTACAACCAGCCCCTGCCCGACCTCGGCGCGCACCGCCAAACCGCCCGCTCGTTCGCACTTTCGGGCAACTGGTATTTCACGCCACCACAAACTCCAGCCTGACCGCCTCCCCATCAGGGACCGCCTGCCGTCAACGCAAGAACTGTACGCGCACGGCAAACACGTCGCCACCAACACCTTTGAAGTCGGCAACAAACACCTCAACAAAGAGCGTTCCAACAACATCGAACTCGCGCTGGGCTACGAAGGCGACCGCTGGCAATACAATCTGGCACTCTACCGTAACCGTTTCGGCAACTACATCTACGCCCAAACCTTAAACGACGGACGCGGCCCCAAATCATCGAAGACGACAGAAATGAAGTTAGTGCGCTACAACCAATCCGGCGCCGACTTCTACGGCGCGGAAAATTACTTCAAGCCGACACCGCGCTACCGCATCGGCGTTTCCGGCGACTATGTACGAGGCCGTCTGAAAACCTACCGTCCCTACCCGAGAAGACGTACGGCAACCGTCCTTTCATCGCGCAGGACGACCAACGCCCCGCGTTCCGCCGCTCGCCTCGGCGTCCACCTGAAAGCCTCGCTGACCGACCACATCGATGCCAATTTGGACTACTACCGCGTGTTCGCCCAACAAACTCGCCCGCTACGAAACGCGCACACCCGGACACCATATGCTCAACCTCGGCGCAAACTACCGCCGCAATACGCGCTATGGCGAGTGGAATTGGTACGTCAAAGCAGACAACCTGCTCAACCAATCCGTTTACGCCCGCAGCTTCCTCTCTGATACGCCGCAAATGGGCCGCAGCTTTCGGCGGTGTGAACGTGAAGTTTTAAAATCGGACAGGCAGAGACCTTTGCAAAATTCCTTCTCCTCCCAGCAGCCGAAATCTAATTAAAGATTTTCGGCTGTTTTCAAATGTCACTGATTCTCGCCAATAGCCCCTTAATCCTCCCCGGACGCCCATAATAAGGCATCGGGCCGCCTTTAGGCGGCAGCAGACACTGCCAGCCTGTTAACCGCTTTCCAGCAGGTTTAAACCATCGCCTTCAGATGGCTTTGCGCACTCACTAATCAGCGAAAATAGGCTGCCCGGGCATAGCCGGAATTTACGGTGCAGCGTACCGAAGCTGTTCCACCATAACGGGTCTTCGACAAATACCGGTTACGTTTGGTTTTGCGCTTCCGTCAGCGGGACGGTTGCGGTGGAGCTTTGCATAATGCCGTCTAACAACCGATGCTCTTTGAGTGTTGCCGGTTTTTCATACTGTCGTAGCCTTTATCGGCATAGACGGTCACGTACCTTCGGCTTAATGCCAGCAAAAGGCAACAGGTGGTTGCACTCATGGAATGATGGCGGGAGTGATGTACGGTTTCTCGATATAGCCTTCCTCATCCCGGTACGGGTATGTTGTTTGCCAACCGAGTTTGTGAGGCCGTTTTCTTTGTCCAACGGGCATCTTTGTCATACTCGGTGTGGTTTGACCGCTGACTTGTCCTTCTTCATTGACTTCTATGGCCTGGCCTTGTTTTGCTGCCGGCGGTCTGAATAATGGCGGCGTCAATGACGACTGACGGCGGATGCGCTCTCTACTTTTGGGCCTTTTTTCGGTCGGTTGGCGGTTAATCGGTTTGTAATTCGGACGCGGGGTGTCGTCGCTTGCGCCGCCGGGTTGGCGATCATGACTTGGGCGGTTTGCCGGAAGAAGGTGCTCATGAAATCCTAAATGTCTTGGTGACAATTTGGGGTTGCAGAGAGATTTTGCAAAGATATATTACGCAAATGGGCCGTCTGAAAAACCAACATCCGGTTTTCAGACGGCCCTATTCATAAACTTATGCGGCTTGGGGCTGGAAATCCGCCCGCCCTATGCCGTTAATCCGCTGAAACCACTTTCATGGCTTGGTTTTCGGCGGCGTGTTTGAACACGTCGTGAGCTTTTTCAATTCGCTGAATTTGAAACGGTGGGTTATCATTTTGTGTAATCGGCGGAGCTGCGGAAATTTTCATCAACATTTCGGTGGTATTAGCGTTTACCAGACCGGTTGTGTGATGGCGGGTTTTTAATCCAGGGTTTTCAAGTTTGAAATCAACAGATTGACCGTGTACGCCGACAGCGGCGTGTAGCCGCCAGTTTGACGATGTCTTGACACATATTCCATGTAGCGGGGGATACCGACGGCTTCGATGGCGCAGTCCACGCCGTCTTCGCCGACGATGGCAAAAACTTGTTTGGATACGTCACCTGAAGCGGGGCTGACGGTATGGGTTGCTTAACTCTTTCGCCAGTTTCAAACACGGTTTTCGTCCATATCGCAGACGATGATGGCGGCGGGGGCTGTACAGTTGGGCGGTCAGGGGCGGACATGCCGACAGGCTGCACGCCTGCGATGAAGACGGTATCGCCGGGTTGACATCGCCGTATTGCGCCGATTTCGTGGGCGGTCGGCAAAGGCGTCGCTCGCAACAGGGCGACTTCTTCGTTGACATTGTCGGGCAGCGGAACAAGGCTGTTGTCGGCGCCGCAAGGCGTGCGGACGTATTCGGCGCGCGTGCCGTCGTCGTATGGCCAAATCCAGCCTTAAAATTGCGGCAGTGTGAATAAAGTTAAGATTTTGCAGTTGTCACCAAGTACAGCATTTGCTGACGCATGAAATAATGACTTTATCACCGACTTTGACATTTTACAACCTCGCGCTTCTTCTGTACCGATGCCTTCATGGCCGAGAATACGGCCGTCGGCGACCGGGGTTTACTTTCAAATACCCAAATCGGTACCGCAAATCGTGGTTTTGACAATTTTCACCACCGCGTCGGTCGGATCAGTAATCTGCGGACGGGGTTTCTTCAAATGGATATCGTTTGCGCCGTGATACTCAAAACAACTAATACTAAAACCCTAAACAAATCAATTTCTTTCGGCAGCGCACAAAGACGATGCTTTCTTCACGCCCTCGCCTTCGCGCAAAGTATCGTGCCACAGTCTGTCAGCGGCAATCACGCCCTGCCAGCACTTCGCTTGGACGCGCCGGCGGTGACGCCGACCTGTTTTGCTTGCCCGCAAACCATTCGCGCCGCAGGTGCGCGCGCGTTGTACGGTCACCACATAGGCCTCCACGCCGCTGCTGCGCGACTGCGCGCAGGCGGTTGCTGTTGGACGGGTGGCGGGCCGGACCATCAAATCACGATGTCGCAGTTCCTCCGCGAGTCGCTTTCACGGCCTTTTGGCGGTTGGTGAGTGGCGCTAGCAGATGTCTTCATGTGCGTGATTTTTGATGTTGGGTGCGCGCGTTCAGTGCGGCGATGATGCCGGCGGTTTCGTCCACCGACAGCGTGGTTTGGCTGACGTAGGCGATGCGGTCAGCATGGCCGGGCATTACCTGAGTTTCGGCGACGTCGTCTGCACAGTTTCCACCAGCAGCATCGTGCCGGGCGGGAGCCGCCCCATCATGTGCCTTCCACTTCCACGTGGCCGGCGTGGCAATCGCGATGATTTGAGTGCCTGCGCATCCAGCCGCGCCACTTCTTTTGTAGCACTTTTGCAACCAGTCGGGCAGGTGTGGCGTCAGCACGCGGAGCCGCGCGCGGCGGCCTCTTCGCCGCATCGGCCTTCGCTCACGCCGTGGGCGGAATACACGCAGCGTCGCGGTTTCTGCGGGCACCTCGGCCAGATCCTCGATAAACACCGCTGCGCCTTTGTTCGCGCGGGTCCGTCCACCACGAACTTGTTGTGACCACTTCGTGCCGCACATAAATCGCGCGCCGAAATTTCTTTCCAGCGCGCGCTCGACGATGCTGATGGCGCGGTCCACGCCCGCACAAGCGCGCGCGGATTGGCCAACGCTCTGATGGTTTTGCCGCTCGTTGTTCCCGCCCTTCACGCCGTTTCTTTTCGGGCGACCTTTTGTTGATAAATCCGTCGATAACCAACCCGTATACCGCGCCGAGCGCAGACTAAAGCTGTCGGCCACGGTGAAAGGCGGGATACGCCCAGCCTTCACCGCCGAATAGACAGTGAAAGATCCACCGCTTTGCCCGTGGATGAAAGCGGTCGATGACGATGCCGACCGCCCCGCCGATTACCATCACCGCAGACCCCAAAGGGCCGAGATTCGTTTCCGCGGCGTTAACCAGCCAGAGGCACGATTGCCGCCAGCACGATGAAGAAAGCCGCACCGCCCGGCCGCCGGCGGTGGCAAGAAAAGCTGAAAGGCCGCCCGGTGTTGTAAACGGTCAAATCAGAGCCGGGATGATGCCGAGACGCTCTCGTAATCTTCGAATTTTTACCAAAGCGGCGGATTTGGTGATTTGGTCGAGAATGACCGCGCCGACGGCCAGCCAGTGACAGCGCAATTTGGAAGGGTTTAGCCAGATGACGTAATACGGTTTGCCGCCGAAAGCGTTTTCAGACGGCCTTTCAATCAAAGTTGCCAAAGTCGGGCATTTAACCGATGATTGGGCGGCAGGCCGTCTCGACGGTTTCCGCCGGCAGAAAAGGCATTCCGGCGTGTCGAAACTGGTTTTCAGACGGCGCTTAGAATGCGTTTTCAGCCACATTGCCCGCGCCGCCAGGCGGCCGGGCATGGGGAAGCGGGACGGCCGCGGTTTGCCGTCACCCGCTTCGCCTGCTGCCGCACCGGGGCGCGGACGATGTGGCGGTTGGGATGCGGTGCCTCGCTGCAGCGGCAGCGGGAGGCGGGTCGGGCAGGCCGAGGATGCGGGCGGCAATGCTCGGCGCACCACCGGCGCGGTAGCCAGCCCGCGGCTTGCCGTGCGCTGTTTACCCGCACATTCGGCGGGTAGCGGCGTCAGACGGCGGGTGGTTTTTATCGTGCGCCAGCGGCATACACCCGCGCATGGCGGCATAATCGGCCACCACGGCGACGGTCGGCAGGTGGTCAGGGGCTGTCTGTACCCACGGCAGCGTGTCCGCTTTACCGTCGGCGCGGCGGTCAGTTCGGCCGCCAGTTGCCGGGTGCAGCCTGGCGAGTTCCACTGCCGGTTGTGTTTCGGCCTCGCTGTCACGCCAGTCGCCCGCAGGCATCGTGCGGCACGAAAGCTCGCTTGCCAGCAGCGGTGCCGCCCTTCCGCGCGCGGGGCTGGTGTGGCTGGCGGCCGACAGGGCGGTTTCAAGGAGCGGCCTGTGTAGCCAGGCGGTGGCGGCGGCAAGGTTGGTTTGGCCGCGTGTCAGCTGCGCGGCAGGGCGGCGAAGTAGCGGCGTGTTGCGGCGACCCATCCGGTGCGGTACTACGCGGTCGGCAGACGGGGGTGTGCTGCAGCGTATCCAGCCGCACAATGCGTGACGCAATGTGTGCCGGCGGCAGCGGCTGCCCTTCATGCAGGCGGATGTCCGGGTGGGCTGAGTAAGGCGCGGACGGTGCGGGCGCGCGCAGCCACGCGCCCTGCGGCCAGTAGGGCCGTCTGAAAGACAGGTCGATGCCCGCCAGTTCGGCAGGCTCAGCCCGCGCTGACGCCGCGGTAGAGATGGACGTGCCAATCTTGGGCTGGCGAGGCTGGCGGTTGCGTCTTCCGGCGGGGCTGTGGTTGAGGTGGAGTACGCCCGCAGGGCTGCCAGCCGCCGTCGGGCGACAGTGCGGTCCTGAGCAGGCGGCGGCAGTGGCCGTAGCCGCCGCGCAACGGATCGGTCTGGTGGTCGGTATCGTGGGCGGAAATTTTTGGCGCCAGCGGGCACTTGACGGTTGCCGCTGGCGGCATGGGCGGCAGTGCGCGCTTCAATACGGTGGCCGCACGCCGCGTTCCGCCAATGCGCGGGCGGTGGCCGCCAGCAATGCCCGCCTATGACGGCGAGTGTTCGGGCGTTGTGCCGTTCGGTTTCCGAACAGCCTGAACCAAGGTTTTTGTGCGGCGGCAGGGCTTTGCGGGCAGGCTTCGATGCCATTCGAGGCCGTCTGAAAAAATAGTCGGACAAGCAGTCAGCAGCAGCCCAGGCGGCATCAGCCGCTCCGCACCTTGCGGCAGCAGGCCGTGCAGGATGTTGGCAGCAGCAAATTGCAGGCAGGCGGATTGTTGCGGCCAGTGTTGCGAAACGGCGTTCCGCCTCGTCGGGCTGTTCGACGGTTCCGAAGCGGGGGATGCGTTTTCAGGCGGCAGACGGCAAGGCGGCGGTTGTGCACAACAGCGGCAGTTCGCGCAAGGGCGGGATGTCGTTCCCAAACGGCGGTTGCATGGCGGGACTCGTTGCGGAAGGGGAAAGCAAAAGGCCGTCTGAAAGGGGCGTGTTCGAACCCTGTTTTTCAGACGGCCTTCCTGCGGCAATGCGTTATTTTTCGACGAATTGGCCGTATGCCATGATACCCGTCGAAACGGCGGTCAAACGGGTCGGACAGCGGCATGTCTTGGGCGGTGCGGAGCTGTTCGGCCAGCACTTCGCCGCAGACGCTGCATCAGTTCGCGTAATTGCGGTGTGCGCCGCGCTTGTCTTCGACTTTGTCCACCAGGTTCCATTTCTGCGGGCGGTCGGCGGTAATGCCCCAAGGCGGCGGCGGCATCTGCGGCCTTTCGCCGTTTTCCACAAAATCGAGGCGCAGCGCTGGGCGAAATCACGGGTAGGTGGAATATTGCAGCATATTGACAAAGTCGCCCACGGCAATCGCGGCGCGCCGCCTGAACCGCCTTCGCCGATGATGGTGCAGATGACGGGTACTTTCAACGGTCAGCTCGTGCAGGTTCCTGCCGATGGCTTCCGGATTGGTTGCGCTCTTCCCGCGCCGATGCCGGGATGGGCTCCGGGCGTATCGACAGTCAGTACGGGCGGGCGGAATTTTCCGCCAGATGCATCGAGCTGAGGCTTTGCGGTAGCCTTCGGGACGCGGCATACCGAGTTGCGGCGGATTTTTTCTTTGGTGTCCTTGCCCGGCCTTTCTGGTGGCCGATGACGACGACTGCTGACCGTTCGTGCGCCAAACCGCCGATGATGGCGTAATAATCGGCATAGTGGCGATCGCCGTGCAATTCTTGGAAATCGGTACAGAGCGCGGAGATATAGTCAAAGTATAGGGACGCTGCGGATGGCGGGAAACTTGGGAAACTTGTGCAGGCGGGCTTGGCATAGATGGATTTGGTCAGCTCGTTGCTTTTTTCTGCAGGCGTTCGATTTCATCGCTGATGTCACGGCGGATTCGCCTTGTGGACGAAACGCAGTTCTTCGATTTTTTGGTCCAATTCGGCAATCGGCTGCTCGAATCAAGAAAGACGGGTTTCATGCTGAACGTTCTCGCTGAAGAATAAATATTTGCGCGAATGATACGCTAATCCCGCGCCGCTTGGCAAAACGGTAATTTACGCGATAAACGCGGTAGGCGGTGAAGCAGAATATTGTACGTTCGGCAACGGTCCGACATCCGGACGCACCGTCCGTGTTACACTCCTTTGCCTTTAAGTTAACCAAAGGGCAAATCATGGAAGACAGCCGTGCGGCTCGACAAATGGCTGTGGCGCCGTTTTCAAAACCCGCGCGCGCAGAAACACATCGAACTCGGCCGCGTGCTGGTCAATGGCGCGAAGTGAAAAACAGTAAAAATATCGCGGCGGAGCGTTAACACCCTCACTCAATTCGCTGCCATACAGAAATTACCGTACAGGCGTTGAACCACCAACGCCGCCCCGCTGGCCGCGGCTTCTGTACCGTGAAAACGAAGAAGTGGCCGCAAAACGCGAACAGCGAAGCACTCGATCAGGCATCCCGCATCAGTGCGGCCTACCCCGAAGGCCGTCCGACCCGGCGCGACCGCCGTCAAATTCGGAGAAGCTGAAATGCGGGGCGAATGGTAAAAAGGCCGTCTCGGTGCAACACGTCGGATTGTTTTCGGAGTCCGCGTCACAATTAGCATGATAAGCCCACGGCTCGGTACGCCCGAATGGGACAAAAGAACATTGCGAGGATTGCGGTGGCGGTTTTTCAGACGGCCTCACACATCTCCGCACACCAAACATCAATCAATAAATTTTCGAGTAAAGGAACAAATTTATGCGTTGGCAGGGACGTGAACAAAGCTCTCACATTGAAGACCGCCGCGAGAAGCTGGCGGTGGTGCAGGCGGCGGGATGGGCATCATCGGTGTCATCGTCGTGCTGGTAGGCGCGTACTACGGCGTCGAGTTTATCTCGGTCTGGTGGGCGGAGCGCAGCGAAGCTGAGCGGCGGAGCGTCAGCAAACCGTCGTGGAAAGCAAGCAGGAGGCACAGCTGAGGAGTTGGCGGGCGTGGTGTTGGCGATACGGAAAAACCTGGGCCAGTGCACTATGCCAGCGCAATGCTCGCCATACGCACCACTCTGGTGCTGCATGGCACCGGTGCGGCACACGCACCGCCTGCGGTGGCGGGTCGAGGCGGCGATGGGACCGTTTTACTGCCCGGCCGATAAAAAGGGTTTACCTCGATTTGTCGCGTTTCTACGAAGAGATGCGTACCGAAGCTCGGTGCGGCGGGCGATACGGCCTTCGCGCGCGTCATTGCCCGCGAAGTCGGCCACCATGTGCAAAACCTGCTGGGCATCCTGCCGCAAGCGCATCAGATGCAGCAACAGGCCGGCAAAACCGAAGCCAACAAATTATCGGTAAAACTCGAACCTGCAGGCCGACTCAAGCTTTCGCCGGAATCAGCGAGACGCTGCAGCGACAGGACTTGCTGGAAGAGGGCGACATAGAGGAAGCAATCAATGCGGCCGAAGCCGTGGGCGACGACACCCTGCACGCAGCCAGTCAGTGCCGTGCCGACAGCTACCCATGGCAGTTTCTGGCGCAGTGCCGTATTGGATTTCAAACATGCGGCTTTGAAAGCGGCGATATCAACCGCTGCAACGCGCGACAATTAAACAGCTGGCTTTATCCTGAAATGGAAGGCCGTCTCGAAAAACGATTTTCAGACGGCTCTTTCCAGAGGCCAAAGAATACCCGATTGTGGGTGTTCCTTTTCTGTTGTTAATGCAGCCTTATCAGAATTTACCACCGACTCATTCACCATATAGATAACGGCAGCTTTTTACCTCATCGTCGCTCAATTCGGTATTTCGCCTTTAGCCGGCATCATGCCTTTGTCTTGGAAACCTTCAATGGCATGTTTGAACAAGGATCTTTGCCTTTTTGATGCGCGGTGCCCATTCGTCTTTATAGGAGTCAGACGCGGTGTATTCGGAATGGCCGAATTGGCACCGTGACAACCAAAGCACAATCCGTCAAACACTTTCTTACCGTCTGCCGCTGCAGCAGGTGCCGCCGCTTCGGCGGGTTTGCCTGCAGCAGCCTCAGCCGGTTTGTCGGCAGCAGGTACAGAAGCAGCAGTTTCTTTTTGCTGCAGCTTCAGACGCAGCTTTTTGCTGCAGCTTCGGCATCTGCGCTTTTTCTTCTCGGCTGCCGCAGCTTCGGCAGCAGCCGCAGCTTTCGGGCCTAATACATTTTTCAGTATCGGTTTTCTGTGCCTTGCCGTCTTTTGTGCGACAAACCCCCAAAACATAAGCGGTCAAAAGATGGATTTTGTCTTTATCCAGAAACCTTCCCATGCCGGCATTTGATTATGGCGGCCATTGTCATGGTTTTCCAATAATGGCTTTTGAGTACCACCCGCAAACCATACGTCGTCAGTCGAGTCGGGCCGGAACCACGAATACCTTGGCCTTTGTCGCCATGGCAGGCGAAAAGCAGTTTGCAGGCGGACCGTTAAACAGTTCTTTACCGCGTTCTGCACGAACTGCATCATTATTGTTCCGCAGGTTTGGACAACGACATGACATAGTGTGCAACGTCTTTACACGCTCTCTTCACCCACTTTCACGGACATGAAGCCATTACACCAGTACGGCCTTTAACAATGGTTTCGTGAATCCGAGTACCGCCGAACAACCAATCGGAATCGGTCAGATTTGCGGGAAACCGCGCGCACCTTTGGCATCTGAGCGTGACATTGGATACAGTAAGTATCAAACAGATTTTTACCTATTTTGTGCTGCAGGATCTTTTTGCAACTTGTTCAACCGGCATTTTGGCATATTTGTCGTAAAGCGGTTTGTAGCTCATCGGCTCGCGCCACTTCTTCGATGGTACGTTCGATACTCGTCCATTTTTACCTGCCGAACCCGATACCGCCAAAATCGCCTAAGCCGGGATACATTACCAACAGCCGATACCGAACAGCCAAGTCCCGATGTAAGGAAGAGCACCAGCGCGGCATGGGGTTGTTGTATTCTTCAATCACCATCCAGTTATGGCCTGTGGTATCGACATCCTCTCCTAGGCGGTTTGACCTTGTTTTGTGAAAGCAAAAGCCAGCTATCGAGGCCGATAAAAGCTCAATACGATCATGCCGATAATGTAATAGTTCCGAAATCACTGGTGAAATGTGAAGTTGTGTTCATTATTTCTCTCGCTCGTGTTTACGGTTTATCAGGCGGCACCGTTATTATCATTATCATCATGTGCAGTATCGTCATCTTCAATGATGCTGCGGGATGCTTCATCGTAATTCGATTTGTTTCGTTTGTTCATCACGATATACAGCACCAACATGCAGGCAGATAAACATAATACTGTAAACAGACTGCGCGCCCAATTAACGTCCATGATGTTAGCCCTTACGTTTTTCAACGCCGAGCCCAATCCTTGCAGATAAGCGATTACTGCATCCAATTCGGATTTATCTTTCAGCATTTCTGGTGCTTTGGCGATTTCTTCATCAGTGTAGGGAGTGCCGAGAGTTTGTAGCCCTTTCATGTGCGCCACGATTTGGTCAGGATTAACCTTGTTGCGCGCCAGCCATGGGAAGGCAGGCATATTGGACTCAGGTACGACATCACGAGGATTGAGCAAATGGATGCGGTGCCATTCGTCGGAATAGCGGCCGCCTACACCTGCCAAATCAGGCCCTGTACGTTTGGAACCCCATTGGAACGGACGGTCATAAACAGATTCACCGGCAACGGAGTAGTGGCCGTAACGCTCCGTCTCTGCACGGAACGGACGAATCATTTGCGAGTGGCAGTTGTAACAACCTTCACGCACATAAATATCACGTCCCGCCACCTGCAGCGCATTGTAGGGCTTTCTACCCTTAATCGGTTGAGTAACAGCGGGTGACAGAGGTACGACTTCGATCAGCAAACCCACGCTAACCACCAGCAGGGTAAACACGATAAGTATGCCTACTTTTCTTCGACTAATTGTTGTAATTTCATTTTGGTAGCCCGTCTTTTTGTTTAGTGATGTTGCGCTTCAGATATGGCGGGAATTTCAGCTTCAACCGGTTTACCGTTGGCAATAGTACAGTAAGTGTTGTAAGCCATAACAAGCATACCGCTCAAATATAACAGGCCGCCTGAAAAACGAATTGCATAATACGGTTTGCTTTCCTTCACACTTTTCAACGAAAGAGTAAGTCAATGTACTGTCGGGATTCATTTCACGCCACATCAGACCTTGCATCACACCTGCGATCCCACATGAGGCGATATACAGAACCACACCGATGGTCGCGATCCAAAAATGGGCATCAATCAATTTAGTACTATACATTTTCTGACCGAACAATCGTGGAATCATATAGCAATCGAACCGATGGTTACAAAACCTACCCAACCCAACGCACCGGCATGCACATGGCCGACGGTCCAATCAGTATAGTGGCTCAAAGCATTGACGGTTTTAATCGACATCATCGGACCTTCAAAGGTAGACATACCCGATAGAACGACAAAAGATACGATCAAGAATTTCAGAATAGGGTCGGTACGCAATTTATGCCATGCACCGGACAAGGTCTAATACTCGTTGATCATGCCACCCCAAGACGGTGCAAAACAGAATCAGAGAAAGCACCATGCCGACAGATTGAGTCCAACCGGCAAAGCGGTGTAGTGAAGATGGTGAGGACCTGCCCACATATAGGGTAAAAATCAAGGCGAAGTGAACGACAGACAAGCGGTAAGAATAGACCGGACGGCCTGCCTGTTTCGGCACATAGTAACACATCATACCCAAGAAACCGGCGAGTTGAAGAAGCCCACGGCATTATGGCCACCACCACCGAACCATCGCATCAATTGCACCGGCGCCGTCGGATGCGATTTCATCAATCCGACAGGCAGGCTGAGGTTGTTCACGATGTGTAGAGGCAACAGCCAAAATAAAGCCGCCATAGAACCAGTTAGCAACATAAATGTGTTTGACCTTACGTTTAGCAATTGTTTCCAAAGAAAACAACCGCATAGGCCACCCACACCAATGCAATCAAAATATCTATCGGCCACTCCAGCTCGGCATATTCCTTACCTTGCGTGTAACCCAATGGGAAGCTGATGGCTGCAGCTAAAATAACAGCCTGCCATCCCCAAAAAGGTAAACGCTGCCAGCCAGCCGCCAAACAGGCGTGCATTACAAGTACGTTGCACCACATAATATGACGTACCGATCAAGCCGCAGCCGCCAAAGGCGAAAAATCACAGCATTGGTGTGCAGCGGGCGGATCCGTCCGAAAAGTGAAACCACGGACCAATCTCAGACAGATTGAGTGAGGGTAAAAATAACTGGGCAGCAGCAATCACGCCGACCAACATACCACCACCCCCAAACTACAGTCATAACGGCGAGACTGCCGCACTACTTTGTAGTTATAAGTTTGCGCTTCCATGAAAGTCTCCATTAAACACGGAAAATAAATAGCTGCTTTAGCGGGCATCCGTTGCCGGTTCCGCGAAAGCCGTTCCATCAATTTGCTCCGACTGCCGCATCAAAACCATTCGACAGCCGTTTTACCGAACGAGCATTGGGAATATCTTGGCAGACTGCCTTTCCGGCTGCCATAATGGCAAACTATCAACCAAAAATATGGACTTTGTCAAGAAAAATCCATTTTCTTTTACACTAAATTCCCATACACTTTACAAGGTTATAGATTTTTAACTAATTTATGATTTGACACCAACCAAATAATTCTTAACATTGCTTTATTGCATCAAGCCGATAAATTTTTATCATGATTACCTATACCCTAACTCCCGACCCCAAAGCCCATCAATGGCATATTACCCCTAAATTTCAAAAATCCTTCGGACTCTTCAGTCGTTCTCAAACTACCAAACTGGGTACCCGGCAGTTACTTGATTCGCGACTTTTCCCGCCACATCATTACAATAAGTGCAGAATGCGACGGGCAACCTAGCCGCCTTATCGCAAACAGCAAAAACATCTGGCAGACCAGCCCAAAAATCCGGTCATTGGGTAATCCGATATACCGCCTACGCCTTTGATTTATCGGTTCGCGGCTCATTCTTAGACACCAATCGCGGTTTTCGACGGCAGCTGCCTGTTTTCTCCATAGAAGGCCGTCTGAAAGACACCCACAGCCTAAAGCTTCAACGACCTTCCCTAAGGAATGGCGCATCGCAACCAGCATGCCGACGACAGGCTCAAATACTTTTTCAGACGACCTCCTACCACGACTTAATCGACCACCCTGTCGAACTGGGCAACATCGAATTTCTCGATTTTGAAGCCGGCGGCATCCCGCACCGCATCGCCTTGAGCGGCCACTACCCCGATTTCGACCGCGACCGCCTCGTGTCAGACATCCGCAAAATCTGCGAAACCGAACTGGCAATGTTCCCCTCCCTGCCCCGTTCACGCATTACCTCTTCCTGCTCCACGTCGGCGACAACATCTACGGCGGACTTGAACACATCAGCAGCACCGCCCTGCTCGCCGACCGCCACAGTCTGCCGCCGCACGGCATGACCGACGCCAACGACGCCTACACCCAACTGCTCGGACTGTTCTCACACGAATACTTCCACGCCTGGACGTCAAATCTATCAAACCCGCCGCCTTTCGCCCCCTACGACCTCGACCGCGAAAAACTACACCAAGCGAGCTCTGGGCGTTTGAAGGCATCACCTCCTACTACGACGACCTCTTCCTCGCCCGAAGCCGCACCATCGCCCCCGAAGCCTACCTGCGCCTGCTCGCCCAAAGCATCACCCGCGTGCAGCAAAGCCAAAGGCCGTCTGAAACAAAGCCTTGCCGAATCCAGCTTCACCGCTTGGAACAAATTCTACAAACAAGACGAAAACAGCCCCAACGTCATCGTCAGCTACTACCAAAAGGCGCACTCGCCGCCCTCTGCCTCGACCTCGCCATCCGCAGCAAAAGCAGCGGGCGACACACCCTCGACAGCGTCATGCAGCAACACTACCGCGATTGGCTGGAGACCCGGCAAGAGCATCCCCGAAAAACAATGGCAAGCCCGTTGCCAAGCGTTTACCGGCCTAGACCTCGAAGACTTTTTTCAGACGACCCTCTACACCACCGCCGACCTGCCCCTTGCCGAACTCCTCGCCACCATAGGCATCGGACTGCAATGGCAGGCACAACCGCCGCAGCCACGGCGGCGCATTCCTGTCGAACCGCCAACCGAAACGCCCGCCCCCGCATCCGACTTCGGCGCAAGGTTCAAACAAAACAGCGACCACGCCACCCTGACCCACGTCTTTCAACGGCGGCAGCGCAGAAAACGCCGCCCTCTGCCCGCAGGACAAAATCATCGCCATCGACGGCTACGCCTGTACCGACCTTGCCGCACAGTGGGCGCAACTCCCCATCGGCGCCACCGCCCGCCTCCACTACTTCCGCACCGGCATCCTGTACGTCGCCGACATTACCGTCCAAGCCGCCGGAAGCCGACACCGCCGTCCTCTACATTACCGACCGCGAATTATTTGAAAAGCTGGCTTTATAATGACCGAGTCTGATTTTTCAGACGGCCTCAAGTGCCAGAATTGAGGCCGTCTGAAACTATCAACACTGAAAGAAACAACCATGAAAAAAATCCTTGTCAGCATCACCGTCCTGTTACTCAGTTTGCACGCCACAGCCGCCCCCAATCAGATTCGGCATATAAAGTAGGAAAGGATATCGCCGTCTTCTACAAAAATCCCTCTGCCGAACGCGCTAGCTTCTTTAATGGACCAGATTGTCAAAGCCAATCTCATGCGCGAAATACCACCCTTGTATGGGGCACGCAAGCTCTGCAAAAAATACCCCCAAGGCAGCACTATTTGGTGTGACAATATCCGAACTTACCAAGGCGACGCCTTAACCTTTTCCGCCTACACCCTCGCCCTGACAGGCACGTCTCAAGCCCAAACCTGTCTCGACAGCCTGACATTAAATACCGAGCTTAAAAACAATCTCAAGGAAAACAAAAGCTTCCATCCGCTTCAAGAACCCATCATCTCCCCTGCATCACTGGATTTTCATTGGGTAACTTATTTTGCCACCGGCAATCCGAAAGCAGTCGAACGTATCGTTGACTACATCATCAAAGCCCAAACGGCTGCCGCCCAACGCCCTCAACCATGTAGACCTCACACTTTCCGCTGCCATTTGGTCAACCCGATCCAATATGGAACAAGATACAGCGATTGACGAGCATTGTCCGCAAATACATACAAAAACAATCCGAAGCCAATAAAACGATTGGAAACAAAGCCCTGTTAGCCCCTCAAGGCAACTAAAACAATCCATCATCAAACCTAGAAAAGGAAAACCCATGTCTATCCAAAAACTTGCCGACAACCTCTATATCGCCCCGCAACTGACCGAAGCCGACGTTCAAGAAGCCGCCAAACTCGGCATCCAAAACTCGTCATCTGCAACCGTCCCGACGGCGAAGAAGAAAACCAACCCTCGTTCAAACAAGTCGAAAGCTGGCTTTGAAGCCGCAGGCATCCGCGAACACCATCATCAGCCCGTCGTCGCGCCCGCCATCAACGCCGCCGATGTCGCCGCCTTCCAAAACCTGCTCAAAAGCGTTTCCCAACCCGTTCTCGCCTACTGCCGCACCGGCACCCGCTGCTCCCTGCTCTGGGGCTATCATCAGGTGCAAAACGGTGCAAGCGTCGCCGAAGTCGTCGCTGCCGCACAACAAGCAGGGTGTCAATTTGAGCAACTTCGAAGCCCGCCTGCAACAAGCATCCGAACACGGCTTAAATTGAGCCAGACCAATATGATGAAGGCCGTCTGAAAACTATTTTTCAGACGGCCTATCTATAAATAACCTCATTATAATTCATTTTACAACAATGAATTATAATGAGCGTAAGCATCATCCATATTATCAAACTTATGCAAACGCCCGGCTTCCAACACCATTGCATTATCGCAATACTGTTTCATCGCGCTGTGGCTATATGTGAAACCAAAATAATTGATCTGTCTTTACGCCGTTCAAACAATTCATACTACATTTTTCCGAAAAACGCGAATCACCGACAGCAATGACCTCATCAATCAAATAACAGTCAAACTCACTGCTAAGGATAAAGCAAAAGCCAAACGCGCCTTCATCCCTGAAGAATAGCGTTTCACAGGTTCATATAAATACTGCCCCAATTCGGAAAAATGTTTGTGTGAAATCAGTTACATATCCAATATCCACATTATAAATCCGACAAATAAAGCGCAGATTATCCATACCCGTCAAACTACCCTGAAAGGCACCGGAAAACGCCAACGGCCAAGAAATACTCATCGTGCGCTTGATTTCGCCCGAAGTCGGAGCCTCAACGCCGCTAATCAGCCGGATAAGTGTTGATTTACCCGCACCATTCAGCCCCTAAGATACCGATTTTCTCCCCTTTTTCAGCTTAAAATCAATATCCTGCAAAACCATTCGCCAACCTTGCCGCGTTTGGTAACGTTTAGAGACATGCTCAACGGAAATCATTGTGGCTCAACCCCTTTACTGACTCTTTAGCCACCATAGCTCAAACCAAATAACAACAACACCAAATTGCATAGCACGACAAACCACGGATTGCCATACGTTGTTACGCTACTGCCGAAATAACCGGCACGGAACATCTCTGTGCCATGCACCATAGGAATCATCAAAAACATAATGCTGCAAATTTTGAGGGCAAATGATGCACAAAGAAAAACACACCGGAAAGCGGCATCATCACAAAAACTGAGCGTACTCCATACCTTGCTAAATGGTTTCAAACTGAACTGCAATCGAGCAAATCACCAAACCCAACCCAACGGCAAACATTGCCATCAGCAACCAAGCCAACAGCATATAAAAATGTCGGCCGGCATTTCAATCCAACGCACTGCAATCAAAAACGGCCATAATCGCAATTTGGGCAATAGTTGCCTCGCAATTTCTAGCAGCATCCGTGCAAAAATTGTATCCAATACACGAACATTACGATGATACAGCAGGCTGAGTATTAGCCGAAATCGCACCTATCGCACGATTGGAAGCATTGCGCCACATCATCATCATTGGATAACCGGTGATGGTAAAAAGCCACAATATTTAAAGTAGAAACACTATTTGCCCTAAAAATTTCCACATCAGCACCATCACCAACGTCATCAACAGCGGCTCTACAAATAACCATAAAAAGCCAATATTGTTGCGCCCGTATCGGGTAATGATTTCACGCATCAACAAAGCACCGAGCACCCGCTTTTGGATGACCAGCGATTCCCAAAATGATGTTTTATGCAACTCTTTTCATCAATTTTTATGCTCGCGTATGCTTGCCGTCAATAAAGTGCCAATGCCGTAAACAATCAGGCCGATAACAAAAGTAGCAATAATATTGTAAATGCGCTTGGGCTCATGAGCTAAGTCGGGCAAATTTGGCTGTGAAATGACTTCCAAATAAAGCTGCTGGCGGTCAGCTTCAGCTTTGGCACTTTCCAACGATGTCATGGCCGCCGCCAATTGTTTTTCCGCCAACTCATTTTCCAAAAACCCGCTGATATTCAGCTGCCTGGTTGGATAGCGAATTTTCCCGCCGCCGGAAATAGCCTCATTTGTTGGGAGATTTTCCTCAAACTTTTTCTCTCGGGCGAGCAATCCAGGAATTTGCGGATTTTCAGGAGTAACCGCTTTCACCTGATCCAGCTGAGTCCTAATTACAATTAACTCGTCCTGCAATTTGGAAATCAAACTCATCTGAACTTCAGATTGCGCCTTTAAGTCAAAAATACCATTTGTAATTCGAAATTTAGTCAGCTGCGCGGAAGCCTCTTTTACTTTCTCTCAGCGGAAGCAACGGCATCTTCGGCATATTGAATCGTATCCTTGCGGGCACGCTCATTAAGCTGGTTAATCAATATTTCCTTGTTTTAACAAGGCTGCATTGATTTGCCTGGATTCGCCTGCATCAAATGACGTTACATTTAAATTTGAAATACCGGATATGGAATCAAAATGAATAGAAACTTTATCCCGATAGTATTGATAAAACGCTTCATCTTCGCCACGCAAACCAAAACTCCGTTAAACCGACTCGAAAATATCGCCCTTGGTCTCGTCAGAAACTTACGCACAGGCATCCGCTTCTGCACTCATCCAAAGAGGAACGACTGCGTACTCTTGAACCGTATAAATATCGTCTTGGGGAACGGGAAAAGCGGATCCCTGCAGAATCGCACTCAAACCGTTGAAAGAAGATTGGCTCTCGGGCGATTCACCACAAAACTAGCCTGCGACGTAAATTGATCGGATGCAATCAAACCAAAAATACAATACCGAACAAACCGTAGGCAGGATAACTGAAACCCATAATAGCAAATTAACCTTCCGAAAAAGCTACTTTTCCCTGATTTTTATGCCGGGTCACTTCAGTTTTTACTTCACTCTCAACAGCATCTGGCTTTTTCAGCAGACATAATCAAAATACCCTAGTTAGTGGGTAAGGTTATTAATGCTGTTCGCACCACTTTCACCACTGGAGAAAAACACAAACGACAGAAATTTTCGGACTTCAGCCAAAGGTGCATTCGAAAACATACACAATATCTTTGTCTTTAATTGGGAAACGTTGCATCCAAAATAAAGAATTCGCATCCGATAGATTTAACCTGTAAACCACTGGAATTGTAGCCTCACTACTATATCCCCCGACTGACCCATTTGCCTTGCTTTTTCAGCCGGAAGCTCTCGTCAACGGCGTATAACGGAAAACGAAAACTCCGCGTGCATCTGCACGAAAATCTTGTAATCCCCCATACGACCAACAGCTTCAGCTAAAGACAATCCTTTTACAGAAAAACCTATTTGTTGGGCCCGACCAACCGCACCCATAGAAGTAAAGCTATGTGGATTTGTAATCATCGTAACAACATCGCCACGCTGCAATAAAATATTTTGGCGCGGATTAGCCACCAAATCCTCAAGAGCCACTGTCTTGACCTGGTTACCCCGAGTAAGCTGTACATTCGTATCTTGAACATTTGCCGTAGAACCACCTACCGCAGCTACTGCATCAAGCGCGCTCACCTGCTGTCGTTAACGGCATACGCACACTATTACCGGCACGAATAACCGATACCGTAGCCGCATTATTTTGCACCAAACGCACCACAACTTGAGGTTGATTAGCCATTTTTCAGACGGCCTCTAGTGACCTCCCTGAACTTGAGCCTGGCGTTTTTCCTGCAACTTTGATATTTCCAATAAACGGAACCGAAATTGTACCTGCGGCACTCACCATCTGCTCGGGCAATTTTGTTTGCTGGGCATTGCCCGAACCAATAGAAGATAGAGCCCCACCGAACAATACCGCGGGCGGAGCCTCCCAAATTGCAATATCCAGCACATCACCAACGTTGATCGCTCCAGCAGAAACATTCTTACTCCCAAATTGTGAAAGGGACTGATCTACCTTAGCCTGGTATAAGTATTGTGCCACTTCATAATTGACATCAACCAACTCCACATCAGGAAGAGCGGTTTCACTATTTCCCAAGGCAGCAATCCGGTTACCGCTAGGGACCGGAGGACGGCAACAAGCCGCAAGAAACAAGAAGATGTAAACTTAATATGCACCCGAACACTTTGAAATGCCAAAGATTCATTCTTAGTTCTTAGTCTCACATTAAAAACCTTTAAAAACAGGACATCTAGCAAATAAAAATATCTATCAAAAAAACCGACTTTAAACAGCGATAATTATACACGACTTCGCACATTTTTCATTTTGTGCAGTATACTACGAAACTCAGAAAAGAAAGAAAAACTTCACTTAGAAATAAGAACAGAGCATGAAAATGAAAAAAGTTATTACATATGGTACTTTTGATTTATTGCATCACGGGCATATCCGCCTACTAGGCGCGCACGCGCCTTAGGAGACCACCCAACTGTTGCAGTTTTCTACCGATGAATTTAATTTAGGGAAAAGGTAAAGTCTGTACTTATACCTACACAGAGCGAAAAGCATATTCTTGAAGCCATCCGTTACGTTGACGAAGTCATTCCAGAGACAACTTAGGGAACAGAAAATTATTGACGTAAAAAGAAAGAAATATTGATGTATTCGTTATTGGTGATGACTGGACGGGTAATTTGACTTTCTAAAGGAATTTTGCGAAGTGGTTTATTTGCCTCGAACAGCAGGTATCTCCACAACACAAATAAAAGAGAGTTTAAGCGGGTCATGAACAAAATTTGGAAAGGGTTAAAGAAAAATCCAAGCCAACTCTTTTGATTTATAAATATTATCCTATATTTAGAGAGTTGCCGCCACAATTACGTAAAAACCATCTGCATATTTTTATATAAACAATTAAATGACAGCCTAAGAGAAGGAAGTCATGAGGAAATTACCAATCTTATTAAAAATAATCAGCATTTTTCGCAACCGTATTGTTTTTAGCCAAAAGCCAATTTTTACGAAATCAGCTGATCAAGCAGTCAAAACTCTGCAATCCTTCTTCCTGCATTACCCGCACCATCCTGACGCATGTTATCTGTACGCTGAAATATTGTCCTTACAACAAAAAAAACATAACGCCTGGAAAACGTTAGAAATGCTCTTGAATTACAGTAAGCGGCGTAAAACATGGCAAGCATTATCAAACCTAGTTGACAATGAAAAAGATTTTGAGCAATACACCTCTTTATTTCAACGTTATTTTCCTCTAGAGAAAAATGGGATACCTATAAATCGTTTATCCTATGATCTGACATCCCACTTTTGCTAATGTTGCTCAACGAGGAGGAAAAATCAAGTTTGCATTATTACTTTGGCAAAATCATTATCAAAAATTGTTTAAAAATATGGTTTTAATTCATCAAAAACACTCTGCCTCTTCAACTAGTAAAAATATACAGATAAACTTGCCAGTCGCGCTTTTATCAGACTTAAAAACATGCCTGGACACAGCTAACATTACTTTTTCTTAATAAGTGGCACATTATTAGGCTGTATACGCGAAGGAAAAATGCTTCAACATGATAAAGATATAGACATCGGCATATGGCAAGATCAAAAAGGTAAGAGAACTGATTGAGACTATTCGATGCAGTGGGTATTTTTATATTTTACCTTCTTCAAACGATGATATTTTTAGTTGTACGCCATGTGAATGGAGTAACTATAGATATATTTAGTCACTATGACGAAAAAGGTAATTATTTTCATGCTGGAGGAAAATGTAGATGGCGCAATACACCATTCACCTTAACTCCACATAAATTCTTAGATGACCAATATTTAATTCCTGAAAATTATAGTTTGTATCTGACAGAAAATTATGGTAGCTGGGAGATACCCAACAAAGAATTCGACAGTGCATTGGATACGCCCAATATGGAGGTAACCAATATAGACAAAATGCTTATTTACTTATACAAACGCCTTAGTAAAAAACCTGATATCCAACCTTCTTTACGCATCAGGCTGGAACAGAAACTGCATTATTATCAAAAACCAAGTTAAAGTAGAAACATTATGAAAAACTTAAAGAATATTAATCATATTTTTGCCCTTCTTCATATCGCCAAGGCTTACATTCATATAACAATAAAAATTGGCATCAAGCGATGAATGCTTTTGACCAGGCAATAAAAGAAAAACCAACGCACCCTCAAAGTAATTTTAAACTGGGCTTGTGCCACATGAAGCTTGGCAACTTGACTGAAGCACATCAATATACAGGAGGCATTAAAGCTAGCGCCCTACAATAATCAATGGGAAAAACAACTGCAACAAAGCCAGAAAAACTTGAACAAAGCTTTTACAATACAACAGGTACTGCACCTGCACAAACGCCCGCCCACCAGTTAACCTTAATTCTCTCCTCCACGTATTACACAAGGAATACAACAAAGTTGATTGATATATCAATAAAGAAAAATTATTAGCTAATTCTTCTGATTACAATCATAGAGCTAGCTGATATTTTGCCATTCGTTAGCTATTACTCTAATGATTTTGATATTTATATCATCCTGCGCGAAATCAAACACGATATTGAAAAACAGCAAGGATATACTCTTATCAAGAATGGTACCAGTTATGGAGAATTTCTAAAGTTTACTGCCGATTATGTATTAGATGCCGCTCAATGAACTTTGGATATCGTATCAGTGATGAGCCAACTTGGTTTCCGTTTGGCATGGCATCCCTTACAAAAATGTTTGTTGATTTAGATGTCAAGCATTTGCCTGGAGCAATCCGCTGCGGCTTAGCTTACGACAGCATGATTTCCATGTCCAACTTCTATACTGAGACATTTCTTCAGGGAGCAATGCGCTACGACGGAACCATTCATCAGGTTGGATCAGCCAAAATAGATAAGCTATTAACAACACCTAAAAGATATTTCTATTAGAGGGCTTTTTAGGCATACCTCCAGAATGCAAAAATCATTCTTTATGCACCAGAAACTCGAGCTAAAGGTGATTTTACTCCCATCGATGCTTCTAAACTTTTTGGCTAATTTTTAGTGATGACTACCGCCTGCTTGTATGGCTAGATGATGGTTTTACTTTAGCAAAATACAGACAACCAACCGAATAATAAAATAATTGTTACCAACAATCTTGACCAGGTACAAGCCGTTATTATTTCTGATTTACTTATTAGCGATTATAGAAGCCGTCTAATTGAAATGTTTTTCAAACTGTGGAAACCTGTAATCCTGTACCAGTATGATTACAATAATTTTTCTGCAATACATCCAAACTGTACAGAAGAATTGGAAAATTTAACAAAAATTTCCATATTCATGCACAAGGGAATACCAGCTTAATCATTTAAATTGGTCAGATATTTTTAAATACAGTACGAAATACACCACCAGAAGCGACAACTGTTTCAGTATTGCTCAAGCAATCATTAGGTATTTCATTAAATAAAAAAGTTGTATTGTATGCCCCTACCTTCCGTGAACGCGGGAGCTGTAACGCTTCCATTCGATCCAGATAAACCGCTTGATGCGTTAAATGGAAAATTCGGCACGCCCCCGAATTTGATGAAGACGGAAATGAACTGCTAAAGTATGAAAGTGACTATGTTATTCTTTGACTAAGTTACACTATCTAAATACACTTAAAACTCAACACCCGCTATTATCGACTGCACAGAATATGGTGAAATTACTGATTTAATGAAAATTTCAGATATTCTTATTAGTGATTACTCTTCACTTATTTTGGATTTTGCATTATTGAATAAACCGATCGTTTTATTTCAATACGATTATTTCCAATATACACATAGCCGTGGTGTGTACTTTGACTTTGAAGATTATCTTCCTGCCAAACAAATTATTGATCGGGAAATTGATTTGTACCGTATGGATTGGAGTAATCTTGACGGAAAATAATCAAAAAATTATTGAAACTTTCTATCCACTGGAAGACAGCAACTCTACCCGCCGTATAGTTGAAACCCTTGCCTTTGATTCCTCCTTACGCTACACCAAGGACATTATTTTCCTAGTAAATGATTTGAATCAAATCGGAGGCGTCCATACTTTTGTCCACAACATGGCCAAATATTATAAGGAAAAATATAACAGTAGAATTTATCTCCTCGCCATTAAAGAATTTGCCGAGCACAATAGTGAATTTCATGTTTTTGACAGTCCTTATGTTGACTTCAAAAATATCTTCACAATACCTCAAAGGCGGATGTGCCAACATTTTACAAAATACAGATGGAATTGTTATTTCTCGCAATGTTCTCTGCTCATTTGCATTTTCAGCAATATCTCTACGGTGCCAAATCTATCCTAATGTTCCATGGGGATGTGAAAGATATGATTTCAGGCGAGCTATATGCTCCCCCACTTAGGGTGGCTGAATAATGGTGATTTATTTAATTATAATAAATTACTGCTTTTAACCGAATCCAATTTAGAACTACTAGCCCCCATTTGCATGAATCCGTCCGCAGTAAATTAGATTTATGCATAACTCTATTGATGCTGTTTATACCCCCGCCACCTAAACTGGAAACCAATGAAATTGCCATTATTAGCCGTTTGGATACGGATAAAAATATTTTTGCGGCAGAGATTTGGCCAGCCATTAGAGAAACGCAGCAGCTATCATCAGTCAACATTTATGGAGATGGCGAGCTGAAAGATGAATTACAGCATCAAATTGATGACAATGGATTAAATGAATACATCCATTTACATGGTTACAGAACCCAATAAAGAAAATATATTCTTAAAAAAACAAAGCACTTGTAATGGTATCTAAATCAGAAGGTTCCCAGCCTGGTTGCATTGAAGCCTACAGCTACGGACGTCCGATCATCGCGTTTACATACCTTTTACCTCAGCCGTAGATACTATCCAGCATGGTAAAACGGGTTACTTAGTGAGAACCATGGATTTTTGAGCAAATGATAGACTCACATAAACCGAACAGAAGAACTGGATCAAGAGTCTATTGCCGCGTTATTTGAAAACTTCTCCAACAATACCGTCTTTTGCGGAATGGAATAAATTATTTCATGAAATCGATGAGGAAACTTGCCTGCAAGACAAGGAAACTAAAAATGAATTTGCCACAACAACCCATAGTCAGCATTCTCGTTCCATGCTTTAACTCAACCGCAACTTTATCTGCAACCCTCGAATCAATTTGCAAATCGCAATATCCGTATTTGGATGTAATGATTGTAGATGACGGTTCGAAAGAAACGGTGGAGCATATTGTTAGAAGATTTCTCCGACGAAAGATTCCGCTATTTTTGGAAGGAAAATCAGGGGCTTGGATTAACTAGAAATTTCGGTATCGACAACGCAAAGGGAGAATATATCTTTTTCTTGGATTCCGATGACCAGATTTATCCTGATTCAATTACCAACTTATTGCAGTATGCCCTTGAAAAATAATCTAGATGTGGTATCAGGTGTAACCGTACGTAAAGAGTTTGATACTGGTAAAGAAGGGGAGTGGTTTCGCAGCCTCTATACCAAAAACCATCAATACACAACGTTTGGGTCTTTTTAATGACACCTTAACCACTAATAAACTATATAAAGTCAGTATGTTGAAAGAAAAAACATCTACTTTTTAAAGAGGGTTTATATGAGGATAAATTATTTTCTGCCGAATTATGCAAAAAGTAGATAGAATCGGCCTGATAGATAACCGCGTATACATTTGGTTCATATATGGTAAAGACAGCAGCATCACTATGAATAAAGTGCTGTCCAATTTTAAAGAACGGCAAGTGTCAATCGACCGATTGTGGCAGTATCTGCCTGAAATTAGGAAAAGGCACATCAAATTGCTTTCTACATGAATCATGACCTGTTGATTTATTTGCGGGAGTTTTTATGCTTATAGCGAAGAAGACAAAAATGAAATTTTTCGACATTGCTTCCGAGTTTATCCAAAAGCATAAAAATATATTTATCACAGACTTGTAACAGCTAGTTTAAATCAGGGCATGCTTGGATGCTTTAGCGGATGGAAACCGCGAGAAATTCATCTATACGGCTGATATTCTGTCCAAACTGTTTCAAGACGAAATGAAAGCCAAAGCTCAGAAATAAAAACGGGAACGCTTTAAAACCCTTCCTATGCTTTTCAGACGGCCTCTCAGTGGATGATTTCGAAAACACCAAATCATCTTGTGTTTATCAATTTTAAGATACTTAATACATGACTATCCTCCTAACCGGCGGAACCGGCTTTATCGGTTCGCACACCGTTATCTCGTTGATTCAATCCGGCTTTGATGTCGTGATTTTAGACAACCCTGAGCAATTCGTCTGCTAAAAATCCTGCCGCGTTTGCAGCAGATTACCGGGAAACCCGTGCAGTTCTACCAAGGAGATATCCGCGATCGCGAAATTTTACGGCGGATTTTGCCGAGCACGACATCGATTCCGTCATTCATTTTGCCGGCCTGAAAGCGGTTGGCGAGAGTGTGGCCGAACAATCAAGTATTATGACAACAATGTATCGGGCAGTTTGGTGTTGGCCGAAGAAATGGCAAGGGCAGGGCGTATTCAAGATCGTTTTCAGCTCTTCGGCTACGGTATATGGCGACCCGGGAAAAGTCCTACACGGAAGACATGAAACCCGGCGACACCAATCCCTATGGCACATCCAAGGTTATGGTGGAACGGATTTTGACCGATATCCAAAAAGCCGACCCTCGTTGGAGCGTGATTTTATTGCGTTATTTCAACCCTATCGGGTGCACATCAAAGCGGCTTAATCGGCGAGCACCCCTAATGGGATTCCGAATAACCTTCGCCGTATGTCTGCCGAGCGGCCGGCGGGAAACTGCCGTTTCTTTTCCGTATTCGGCGATGATTATCCGACTCCTGACGGCACGGGTATGCGCGACTATATTCATGTGGTGGATTGGCGGAAGGCCATGTTGCCGCAATGAAGGCCAAAGGGCATGTTCCAGGCGTACACCTGCTGAATTTGGGGTCCGGGGCGTGCGTATTCGGTGTTGGAAATTGTCCGCGCCTTTGAAGCTGCTTCCGGGACGACCATTCCTTATCAAATCGCCGCGCCGCGAAGGCGACTGGCCTGTGTATATGCTGACCCTGCTTATACCGAACAGCAAACCGGCTGGAAAACCAAAACGTGATTTTGACCCAAATGATGGAAGATGCCTGGCGTTGGGTGAAAACAACCTGAATGGTTATGAAGACTAGCATTCAGGCCGTCTGAAAACTTCGTCCCGAAACATTTTTATCCAATATTTCCTCAGGATTCAACATCGACCGTATCCATCAATTCGATACCGTCACCAACAACGCACCGTTCGTCCCTATTCAGCGGACTGAATGTATTGGAAGACCTGGATTCCACGCTTATGCCTGCGAACAATATACCGCGTTACCGAAAAACTCGGCATCCCGTATGTATTCAAAGCTTCGTTCGATAGAGCCAACGCTCGTCCGTACACTCCTACCGTGGCGTCGGGTTGGATGAAGGCGAAGATTTTTGCCGCCGTCAAACGCGAATTCGGCGTGCCGGTGATTACGACGTGCACGAACCCATACCAATGCGCGCCGGTGGCGGAGTATGCGACGTACTGCAACTGCCCGCCTTCTTGGCACGCCAGACCGATTTTGGTGGCGGCGATGGCGGCAACCGGCCGTCGTACATCAACATCAAAAAGCCTCAATTCCTCAGCCCTTCGCAAATGAAGAACATCGTGGAAAAATTCCAAAGAGCCGGTAACGACAACTGATTCTGTGCGAACGCGGCTCGAATTTCGGCTACGACAACCTGGTGAGTAGACATGCTCGGTTTCGGCGTTATGAAGAAAAACTGCCCGGGCGTACCGCTGATTTTTCGACGTTACCCACTCCTGCAAACCCGCGATTCCGGCTCTGCCGCCTCCGGCAGACGGCGCGAACAAGTATTGGACCTGGCTTTGGCCGGCATGGCGACAGGGATTGGCCGGCCTGTTCCTCGAAGCCCACTCGACCCGGACCGCGCGAAATGCGACGGCCCCAGCGCACTGCCGCTCGCCAAACTGGAAGACTTCCTGCTGCGGGTCAAAGCGGTAGACGACCTGGTCAAATCCTTTCCGGCCTTAGACATCCACTAATAGATAAGGCCGTCTGAAAACACCGTATCCGACACAGAAAGGTTTTTCAGACGGCCTCATACCATACCGGCCATTCTTTTCTATTTTCAAACCATCAGAACCCATACAGAGTGAAAACCGCCCTTATCTTCTCCCGAGGCATCCGCAACACCCCCATTTATCGGCCTTTTTGCCTGATTACGACCTGAAACAACACCCCCGCAAACCGTCATCGGCTGGGGCTACAAACCGACGGCGGACAAAGCCCGTGCATTTGCCGCCGCACACAACCTGCCCTACACCGCCTTGGAAGACGGTTTCCTACGCTCGCTCGGATTGGGCGTCGAAGGCTACCCGCCCTTGTCCCTCATCATCGACGACATCGGCATCTACTACCACACCCCGCACAACCTTCGCGTCTGAACAGCTCATCATGCCAGGCCGACCGCCTGCCCGCAGAACTTTCCGCACAAGCCGAAACCGCCATGCGGCTGATTGTCGGAAACCGCTCGTCCAAATACAACCATGCCGCAGACTTTGCCGAAACAGACGCATCAAAAGGCCGTCTGAAAAACCGATGTCCTGCTGATTGACCAAACCGCCGGCGACATGGCTGTCCAATACGGCGGCGCGGACGAACAAACCTTCCAAACCATGTTTCAGACGGCCTTACAGGAAAACCCACAAGCGGAAATCTGGATTAAAACCCATCCCGACGTTTTGAGCGGCAAACGCAAAGGATACCTGACCGACATCGCGCGCAACGAAAAACATCCGCCTGCTGGCCGAAGACATCCACCGGATTTCCCTCCTGCAACAAACCGACAAAGTCTACTGCGTTACCTCGCAAATGGGTTTTGAAGCCCTGCTGTGCGGCAAACCCGTAACCACCTTCGGCCTGCCCTGGTATGCCGGATGGGGGCGTTTGCGACGACCGCCATCCCGACATCGCCAAACTCGAACAATCAGGCCGCCGCGCTGCAGAACGCTGACCCAACTGTTTGCCGCCGCCTACCCTGCAATACAGCCGCTACATCGAACCCCCAATACAGGCCAAAGCGGCACCATCTTCGACGTTATTGCCTACCTCGCCCGCGCCCGCCACCTGAATGAATACCCTGCGCGGCAACCTCTACTGCATCGGCGTATCCCTATGGAAACGGGCGGTTATCAAACCGTTCTTCAACGTCCCGGCCTGCCGCCTGCATTTTGTCCCCACGGCCGACAAAATGTTGAAAAATCAACCTGCCGCCCGATGCACGCCTGTTTGCTTGGGGCGGCGGCAAAGAAACGGTTATCCGTTTGGCCGAACAACTCAACCTGCCCCTGCTGCGCATGGAAGACGGCTTTATCCGTTCCGTCGGGCTAGGCTCCAACCTCGTCCCCTGTCGCTGGTAATAGACGACATGGGCATCTCACTTCGACCCCGCCCGCCCGTCAAGGCTGGACACATCCTGCAACACCGGCACTTCGACGAACATGACCGCGAAACAGCGCAAAACCTGCAACGCGAACTCATCGAAGCCAACATCAGCCAAATACAACGTCGGCCGCACCGAAACAACGCAAAGCCGTCTGAAAACGCATCCTGCTTGTCCCAGGGCCAAGTCGAAGACGATGCATCCATCCGCTTGGGTGCGCCGGAAATCTACCGCAACCTCGACCTGCTGCGTACCGTCCGCGAGCGCAATCCGGATGCCTACATCATCTACAAACCCCACCCGGATGTCGTCAGCGGCAACCGCATCGGTGCCGTCCGCAGGAAGAATGCGCCCGCTGGTGCCGACCAAACCGCCGCCGAAACCGACATCCTCACCTGCCTGCAACATGCCGGACGAAGTCCACACCATGACCTCGCTTACAGGCTTTCGAAGCCCTGCTGCGCGGCAAAACCGTCCACTGCCACGGCCAGCCGTTTTATTCGGGCTGGGGTCTGACCGGCGACGAACACCCCTCCCCGCCGCACACGCAAGCTGAATTATGGCAACTGATTGCCGGCACACTCCTGCACTACCCGCTCTACATCCATCCCGACAGCCAAACCATGACGGATGCTGCCACCGCCGCGGCCATACTGATAAAGAAATACAGAAAAACGGCAAACTGAAACAGAGCTGGCCATCCAAACAACTCAACAAAATACGCCAACTCTGGCGCTCGCTTAAATAACGTATAAAAATAGCATATAATGCAATGCTGCTCACCAAACTACCTGACAATAAATATAGAAAATAATAATGGCTAAGATTAAAAGCAACCTGCATACCCTAACCGATTCGGCCGACCGTATCCTGCTGCTGCAAGGCCCGGTCGGACATTTCTTTCGGGACTTCGCCCGTTGGTTGGAACAACGCGGCAAACAAGTCTTCAAAATTAACTTCAATGCCGGAGACGAAGCCTTCTACCCCTGCCACCATCCCGAACACCCATGCCTATCGCGGCAGCACTGAGGACTTTCCTGCTTTTTCTAGCCGAAATTTACCACTAACAATAAAATCGATACCATCGCCTGCTTCGGCGACACACGACACTACCACACCGTCGCCCGACAACTGCCACGAAAATACGGAAGGCATCCGTTTTTGAGGCTTTTGAAGAAGGCTACTTCCGGCCTTTTTCATCACTCTGAACAAAGGCGGCGTCAATGATTTTTCCCCTTCCGAAAAGAAGCCGCATTCTTTCAGACGGCCTACCCCGCTTGGCCGAACAACAATACCGCACACCGCCAGATGTTCCCGGCGGCTTCCTGCCCGTTGCTGCTGCCGCCACGCGCTACTATGTGGCAGCCAACCTGTACCGCAGCCGCTACCCGCACTACACCCACCACCGCCCGTTTGACCTTTGGCACTACATCAAACTTTGGAGCCTGTCCGGTATCAAGCGCGCCAACTACTGGTTGAAAGACAGCCGTTTTTGCCAAACGGGTGAAATCAGGGCGAATTCGGCCGTTTCTTCGTCGTCCCCTGCAGGTTTTTCAACGACAGCCAAGTCCGTGTCACAGCGACTTCTCCTCCGTCCGCAACTTCCTACTGCACGTCCTTACATCCTTTTCCTTCCATGCGCCCCAGAACACCTCGCTGCTGATTAAACACCACCCGATGGACCGCGGTTTCATCGACTACGGCAAAGTCATCAAACACTTCCTCAAAAACATCCGAAACTCAAAGGCCGCATCCACTACGTCCACGACGTCCCCCTGCCCGTCTTCCTGCGCCACGGCGCCGGCATGGTGACCCTCAACAGCACCAGCGGCATTTCCGCCCTGGTGCACAACATGCCCGTCATTACCTCGGCCGAGCCACATTACACATCCCCGGCCTGACATTCCAAGGCAGCCTGGCCGAATTCTGGCAACGCCCCATCCTCCGGACGCAGAATCTGTTTCACGCCTACCGGCAATACCACATGAACGTGACACAAATCAACGGCAGCTACTACAGCCGCGTCAACCCTCCAATAAACAAACCGAAGGCCGTCTGAAGACACATTTTCAGACGGCCTTTTTCAATATACCCGCAAGAAATGCCGGGCAGCATTATCCAAACGGTTTATTTCTAGCACAAACGGTTATTATCGGCTAGAATCAACAACCTTCTGTTAAAAATAAGAAATCCAACCAGACACCGACCATGACAGAAACAGAAAACGCCGACTCATCTTCCAGCAGGGCGCAAAAAGCTCCTGACAGCCATACCGCCCGACTACGCAACCGCGCTTCCCTGCTCGAACAAGCGGCGGAAGCCGGTCATGCTGAAGCAGCCTTCCAACTCGGCGGCTGTATGCAGTACGGCATGGGCACGGACCCCAACCGAGTACAGGTTACCTACCGGCTGCGCAAAGCGGCAGAAGGCGGCCATACCACGGCACGCCACAACCTCGCCCTACTGCGCGAAGACAACGGCATCAACATCCAATCCGTTCTGCCCGCCTACCTCTCGCTGGCCGAAGAAGGCCATACCGACGCACAAGTCCGCGTCATGCGCACTACTACGCCGAACAAAAGACGACCGCGCCTCTACTGGGCCAAACAAGCGGCACAAAAACACCACCCCAAGCCCAACTTTTCCTCGCCCAGCACTACCAAAAGACGAGCAGCCTCAACCTGCTCGCCGCCCACCAGCTTTACCAACAGGCCGCCGCACAAGGCATCGTATCCGCCCATTGGCAACTGGCCAACCAATTCCTGCACGGACAAGGTGTCGTCAAAAACCACACCCAGGCACTCTATCACCACGTATCGCCGCCGATGCCGGCATACCCGCCGCCCAGCCGAACTGGGCAAACCCTGCTGGAAGGGCAACACTTGCCTGCCGACCCGGAAGAAGGCATCAAATGGATCAACAAAGCCGCCCGACAGGAAGACGACAACGCCTGCGCCTTTTTGGCCAAACAATACCTCATCGGCACCAACCTGCCGCGCGACTATAAAAAGCCGCCCTTTTTGCCGCCAAAAGCAGCCCGGCACAACCATCCCGACGCACTCTGCCTCTTGGGCGACATCCGCCAATACGGCCTCGGTATCCATGCCGACCTGGAAAAAGCGCGCAGCTATTACGAACACGCCGTCAAATACGGCGGCCTCGTTGCCATGCAGCGCCTGCTGATGCTCGACTCCCGCAGCCACGTTGCCAACCCCACCTACAACCAAGAAGTCTCGAATTCCAACAATCCGTCGAACGCAACTACCAATCCGGTTTTGCCCCTGCACTACGGCATAGGCGTACCGCAAGACTTTGAAAGCGTTCGCTCACTACTCGCTGGCCGCCCGAAACGGCCACCCCAAAAGCACAAACCAACCTCGGCATGATGTACTACAACGGCGAAGGCATAGAGGCCGATCCCAAACAAGCCGCCCGCTGGTTTACCCAAGCCGCCACCCAAGGCGACACCACCGCCCAATACAACCTCGCCTGCCTACACTACTCCGGCACCGGCGTACCGCAAGACACAACCGTCGCCTGCAAATGGCTGCAAAACCGCCATCGACAGCGGCCACGAACACCCCGAACAACTGCGCGAACTCATCCGACAATGGCGCGAAAACCCCAACACAAATCAGGCCGTCTGAAACCTTTTCAGACGGCCTGATTTACCGTATAACCGCCCAAACCGATTAAAAATCCGCCCGCAACCCCTAAAAAGGAAACCGCCATGACACTGCGTACCGACAACACCGCCTGCCTCATCGTCGACATCCAAGAACGCCTGACCCGGCCATGCACGAAGCCGAACGCTTCACCGCCGCCTGCACCTCCTCATCCAGCGACTGCACGCCTCGGCATCCCCATGATGGCGACCGAACAATACCCCCAAGGCCTCGGCACCACTCTGCCGGAAATCAAAAGCCTGCTGCCGGACACCCCTTCGTCGAAAAACCCGCTTCTCCGCCGTCCTGCCCGAAACCGAAGACTTCATCCGCCGGCACTAACGCGCAAAACATCGTCCTCATCGGCGCGGAAACCCACATCTGCATGCTGCAAAACCGCACTCGACCTGCGCGCGCAAGGACTGAACGTCCACATCCCCGCCGAATGCGCCGCCTCGCGCACCCCGCCAACAAAAACCAACGGCCTCGAACAAATGCGCGCGGCAGGTGCAACCGTCGGCAACGGCGAAAGCCTCCTCTTCACCCTCCTCCGCGAGTGCCAAACGCCGGCGTTCAAAACCATCTCCAAACTCGTCCGATAGGCCGTCTGAAAATGAACGGCTACCGCATTACCGAAGCACGGCAAGACGACCTGGCCGCCATCGTAGACATCTACAACAGCACCATAGACAGCCGTCGCCACCGCCGACCCTCAGCCCGGCCACCGTCGAAAGCCGCCAAAGCTGGCTCGATGCCCACGGCGGCAACCGCCCGCTCTACGTCCTGAAAAACCAAGAAGGCGAACTCCTCGCCTGGGGCGGCTTCAGCGACTACTACCCGCGCGAAACCTACCGCATCACCGCCGAAATCAGCATCTACGTCCGCCACGACATGCGCGGGGTCGGCGTCGGTAAAAATCCTCGTCCGCTACATGCTGGAAAAAGCCCCATCCCAGGGCATCAAAACATCATCGTCGTCATCTTCGGTCATCAACCACGCCAGCATCCGCCTGTTCCACACCTTTGGTTTCCAAGAATGGGGCGGCTGCCGCGAAGTCTGCGACCTCGAAACCATACAGGCCGACATCGTCCTTTTGGGCAAAACCATCAACTAAACCACAGGCCGTCTGAAAGCGCAGCCCCGACAACATAAAAACCACACCTTCAGACGGCCCTCACATTCGGCAAACCCGCTGACAAAGCGTACAATCACCCGTTTTCCATCACCCTTCCCGCCATGCAACGCACCCTCTCCGCGCATCGCCGCAGGCCGTCTGAAAACCACCTCAGACGCGGCGGCCTCATCGCCTACCCACCGAATCCTCGCTGCGGGCTCGGCTGCCTGCCGACGCACACACAGGCACTGAAAAACTCATCCGCCTCAAACGCCGCCCCCAACACAAAGCGCATGATCGTCATCGGCGACACACTCGACCGCCTCCGCACCCTCTTACAACCCCTCGGCGAAACCGACCGCCGCCTGCTCGAAAGCCAATGGCCGGCACGCAAAACCTTCCTCCTGCCTGCCGCCGACCGCATCCCCTGCCCTGCTGCGCGGCCGCAACCGCCGCAAACTCGCCGTCCGCGTCCCCGACCACCCCGGCGCACGCAGCCTCGCCGCCTGCGTCGGCCAACCGCTGGTCTCCACCTCCTGCAACAAAGCCGGCAAACGCCCCTGCCGCAACCAACGCGAAGCCTGCCGCCAATTTCGGGCCGCCACGCCCTCATCATCGGCGGGCCGCTGCGGCGGCGCAGCCCAGCCTGATTATCGACTGGGAAAACGGCAGACAACTGCGCTGATCCGCCTGAACAAACCCGCTGAAACCAACGAAAAATGAGCTTCGCCACCGAAATTAAAAACTAACTATCCGCATTCTTAAAAGAACAAGGCTTTTAACCGTACTGCAAAAACGTACGTGGCATACGCTCATGGGTCAAAGAACCGGACAGCGAGAATTTGGTTTATCATGCACGTTTGTGTCAAACACCATGGCGGAAGCAGGCAAAACGACCATCTGATTGTTTCTGCCGCCGCGCACTAACGACGACGGCCGGGAACGCACCGCAGCATTCGGTATCCCGCCAGATGAAAAATTGGGATTTGGAAACCGGCTTTTTCGACAAATACATCAACAGGCCAACCAACCTCGCCGAGCACCGCCTGTTTAAAAGATGCCGTCATCAACGAAATGCGCAATCCCAGCGAAATTGCCACCGCCGGCATCAACACAGCTAGGAACCGGCCCTGCGCGAAATGCGCGTACTCAAGCATTCCATTAATTACGGCAAGCAGAGGATTTTCCGAATTATGCGAATCGGCAGAAAAATATTTAAAGCCTTATGCCGAGTGAAAATCATTATGGAATATATCGACAGCACATCCGACCTCAGCATGATTTTGGCCACATACAGCGCATTCCGATAACGGGCACGATTCTGATGAGCCGTCTGAAAACGCAGTCCGGGCTTTCAAAACCGTTGAAACATTGTTTTCCAGACGGCCTCATCCGTTTCCGCGCCTTCCGTGCACACCGCCCCGCGGCAGCCTAGTCCAGCCACATTTGCCGCCGCCCAATCCAACAAAATCCTTAGGCTTGTCCACATCGGGGGCGGGCGGCGAGTTCATAGATGGGACGACACCTGCCGCAGCAAAAGCCTCGCGGCACGACAACCAGCGCGGGGCGAGCGTCTGCTTCGACCACTTCTGCCCGTGGCGGTTCACCAGCAGCGGCAAAATGGGCATACTGCGGCGTCGGCACGTTCAAGCAATGCTGCAGCCAAATCTGGCGCGGCGTGGAAACCAGCAAATCCTGCCCGCGTACCACATGCGTTACACCTGCGCCGCATCATCGGCCACCACCGCCAGCTGATACGCCGAAAAACCGTCGGCACGCAGCAACACGAAGTCGCCGATGTCCCGTGCCAAATCCTGCGCGTAACGCCCCACCACCGCATCGTCAAATGCCACTTCCCTTCCGGTACGCGCAAACGCCAGCAGGCGGGCGGCCGCTTTTCAGACGGCCTCAAAGCCGCATTGCGGCAGCGGCCGTTGTAAACGAACCCGTCCGCACCCTGCCGTGCCGCACCCTGCCATTCGCGGCGGCTGCAGCCAGCACGGATACACCAGCCCCGCCGCTTTCAGACGGCCCAAAGCTCCCGCATACACATCATGGCGGCGGCTTTTGATATTCCACCGCGCCGTCCCACTCGAAACCGAACGCCTCCAGCGTGCGCAAAATATCGTCTGCCGCACCCGGCATCTCGCGCGGCGGGTCCAAATCCTCCATCCGCAGCAGCCACCGCCCGCCGACGGCTGCGCATCGGCATACGAAGCCAGTGCGGTCAGCAGCGAACTGATGCAGCCGCCGGTCGGGCTGGGCGCAAAACGTCCGATATAGTTCATATCCATCAACACTTCATTCTCAAGCTTTCACCGATCGGCATACCGGCTCAAAACCAAGTTTCATCTTTTGAAAAACAAGCAGCCATTCCCATACGCCCGATATAACGGATTAAATTTAAATCAGGACAAGGCGACGAGCCACAGACAGTACAGATAGTACGGCAGCAGGCGGGGCAACGCTGTATCGGTTTAAATTTAATCCACTATAAAAACCGTACCGTTACTCATGCCTCGGCCGGACAGCCGACGATAATTTCCACTCGATTCGGGCAATCCTACACCTTCATTTTAAACCCGTATACGCCGCCTACGTCAGGTTTGAAAAACCGATGTGCGCCAATCTGCAAGCCTCTGCGCTGCTTTTAACGGCTTTGAGCGGGAAAGGCCGTCTGAAAACCTGATTGACGGTTTTTCAGACGGCCTCACATTTCAAATTTCGGCTCAAAGTCAAAAGCCGCCATCAATACCCTTGTAGTGGACGCGGAAACATCCGGGTAGAAAAATACCATCTATACCAAGGGGAAAGTATAGATGGCCAAACACTATTACGGGAAAACGTCTTACTCACATGTTTGCTAGGAAGCAAACGTCTGTCGAGACGGGACAAATAATAATCACCCCGTTGTCTTCCAGTATATATAAACAGACGGTTGATAAATAAAAATAAACGGCATTCTTTAAGTCAATTTATTTTATTGTAACAATTGCCATTCTCTCGGGTGCAAAGATGCTCAACAGACCATTCGCCGAATTTCAGGGCGGTGCAGCGTTTCCACGCGGTTTCAGCGGCCGCGACCATGCGTTTGACCTGGTGGTATCTGCTTCGGTAATCGTCAGCAGCAATGTGCGGATTTTCCAGCACGGCTTCGGCAGCCTGCACGGTTTCATCGTCGTCATGGAGCAATACGCCGTTTTTCAGGCTTTGGCAGAAAGTTTCGTCGGCGGGATGTTTCAAAGTCGGCGCGGTGAGACAGCCGCTTTTGTATTTGGGCGAGGTCATACGGTGGTTAGAACTGGCCGTCATTCGTAATCAGCAAAACGCCGGTGGTGTCGGCATCAAGCGTCCGACGGCCCGCATGTCGATGTTGCTGCATGTGGTCGGGAAACAGGCTGAACACGCTCGGATAATCACGCGGTTTTGTGCGAAGTTTCGTAATCGGCGGGTTTGTTCATACGATATAAAAGCAAGGCTGTGGAACGGCTGAACGGCTTCGCCGTCGATGTGCAGGGTGCGGACTTCGCAGGATTGATTTCGCTTTTGCCGTCGTTGCGGATTTCGCCATTGACGGCAACGCAGTCGTTATCAATCAGCCATTGGCATTGTTTGCGCTGCCCAATCCGGGCTTGCAGATATTTGAGCAGCTGCGCGGTTTATCGCGTGATGTTTTCAGACGGCCTCAATTAGCCAAAGAAGGCCGTCTGAAAAACGGCAACATGCGCCCTGTTACCAGGGGCTAGCAACACGAAACCACACCAAAACTCTTTACATTATCGAAGCCGGACAGACGCGTTCTGCCGCAGGATATAAGGCGCGTTGCAGGGGAGTTGCGGGGACAACGCGGAATCAAATTTGTCGCTCGATACTTAATCTGCCTTGCTCGGGACAAAGCTCAACAGGCGGCAGTTGCAATCGATGCCTTCTGCCTCCGACACCTCCGCCGCAGGGCGGCACATGAGCATCGGTAAACACATTCTTTGCAGGGGAAACTTCCGCGTCCGGCCTATCGCTCAAGCGGATATCGGCCTCTTCGTCTTCAATCAGCACAATGCGTTTTGCTTGTTCAGCGCGGGGCATTGCTCGGGTACAGCAAAATATAATGACCGTCCACATGGGCATATACGCTGCAGAAAAACGGCCGGTTCGGCCCCATCCTCCGCCTGCACGGCCAACTAAGAAGAAAAAGGTCTGGCGGTGCAGCTAAAATATCCAAGGCAAAGAGTTTGAACATCGTTTCGACATTTCCTCCTTGCTGCGTTGTTGTCTGCTTTCGATGTGGCGTATATTAGCCGAACTTTTTGAAAAATCAAACGATACATTATGCACATAGGAATTTATCGCTATCATATTGAAATTAAAAATAAATTTCAAAAATTTTGCCAGGAATATAAAAACCGTTTTAATTCCTTGAAAACCACGCTCAGACGGCCTCCGACCGTGCGTGCAGCCGAAAGCGGCGGCCATAGGTTAAAAATGGCAGGCTGCCCGATTGGAACCAACGAAAGATTGAAACATGGCGCGGGAAAGACAGATTATTTTGGATACGGAGACCACGGGCCTTTATGCGCGACCGTGGCGACAGGATGCTGGAATTTGCCGGCATCGAAAATGAAAAAACGCCAGCAATGACCATGAACAACCTGCACTCTACATCCATCCCGTACCGCGACATCCCGAAGAAGCGGCGGCGGTGCACGGCATCACACTCGAACAGCTTGAAGAACGCAACGCGCCGAAATTTGAGCAGGTCGGCCGGCAAATCGCCGACTTCCTGCGCGGGGCGGAACTGATTATCCACAACGCCCGCTTCGACGTCGGCTTCCTCAATATGGAATTTGCCCGCGATGCTGCCGAGCATCGAAGAACTCGATTGCGAAATAACCGACACCCTGGCCATGGCGCGGGAAAAATTTCCCGGACAAAAAGCCAGCCTGGATGCCTTCGACAGCCGCCTCGACGTAGACCGCAGCAAGCGCGTCCTGCACGGCGCGTCATCGACTGCGAACTGCTGGCCGAAGTCTATCTGGCGATGACACGCGAACAATTCGACCTCGTCAGGGGCGGAAGAAACGGCTGCCGCCGCGCAGTCCCGCCGATACAGGCATAGCCGTTCAGACGGCCGGCGGCGGCGAAAAATCCTGCGTGCCGATGCCGAAGAAACCGCCGCCCACCTCGAATATCTGGCCGAACTCGACAAAGCATCCGGCGGGCAATGCGCTCTGGACTGCGAAAAACGGAGCAGGCATGAAACGCCGCAACATCGCCCTGATTCCCGCCGCCGGAATCGGCTCGCGTTTCGGCGCGGGCAAACCAAAACAATATGTCGAAATCGGCGGCAAAACCGTTTTGCAAACACTTTGGACATCTTCCTCAGCCATCCCCGATGACGGCGCAGCGAGTGGTGTCGCCCGACGACACTCGTTTTCAGACGGCCCTGCAACGATGAAAAACTAACCGTACTGCACTGCGGCGGCGCAACCCGCGCCGAAACCGTCCGCAACGGCATTGCCGTCCTGCTGGAACGAGGCGTCGACGGAACCGACAACGTCCTGGTTCACGATGCTGCCCTGCTGCCTGCCGCCCGAAGCCCTGACGCGCCTGATTGAGACGGCGGGCGAAACCTCGCAGGCGGCATTCTGGCCGTTCCGTCGCCGACACGCTCAAACGCGCCGACGGTGCAAAACCATATCGGCGAAACCGTTTCCGCAACGATTATGGCGGGCGCAGACGCCGCAGCTCTTTCAGACGGCCTTACTGCGCCGCGCCCGTCGGCAGAAGATTTGGACGGCATCACCGACGAAGCGTCGGCGGTGGAAAAACTCGGCGTGCGACCGCTGCTGCGGTACAAGGCGACACGCAGGAAATTTGAAGCTGACGCTGCCGCAGGATGAATTTATCGTGAGATTGTTGTTACAGGCCGTCTGAACCTTTAAATAACCACCATCGGGAAATAGAAATGTTCAAGCCATTGATGTTTTGTTCCTTGTTTTCCAACTCCTTTCCGGCCGCCGCCGCACCTGTTGCAGGCGGATGCGCCGTCCCGTCGCAACGGCTCGACATCGCGGGCATCAAACTCGGCGAACCGGGCTGCCGCGCTGCAAAACGATTTCAAAGCCATGCCGCCGTCCGAGGGGAACAGGCATTTTTGTTTTTCCCGCCCGACAGCGGCGCGGCATTTTGACACCGGATATCGCAGACATCTTTCTTGAGCACGGGGCGGCAAAATCACCGGCATTTCTTTTAAAATACCGGGATGCCGAAACCGATTGGCCCGCCCTGCTCAAAAATCTACGCACACGTTTCGGATTGCCCCAAACCGGTTGGGACGAAAGCACATTTTCGGAAACCGCCGTTTATTCGTGCCGCGATTACGGCATCGTGATTTCCTGTCGGACGGTAATGTGCGCGGCGCAGTGCTGAGCGTGCAGTACAACTCCCGACAGGCGGCCGTAATCCGTCGGAAGGTCGTCTGAAACATTATCTGCCGTCCGCCATTTTCAGACGGCCTCATCAATAAGGAACGCAAATGAACATCCGCATCGGACAAGGCTACGATGTCCACCAACTCGTCGAAGGCCGCGATTTGATACTTGCGGCGTACGCATCCCGTTTGAAAAAGGCCTGCTCGGCCATTCCGACGCCGACGCGCTGTTGCACGCGCTACCGACGCTTTAGCTTGGCGCAGCGGGCTTGGGCGACATCGGCAGCCATTTCCCCGATACTGCTGCCGAGTTTAAAGATGCCGACAGCCGCGTATTGCTGCGCGAAGCGTATCAAAGCGTGCAGGCTTTAGGCTGGCGCGTTGTGAACTGGATACCACCGTCATCGCACAAAAGCCCAAACTCGCGCCGCACATTCCCGCCATGCGCGCCAACATTGCCGCCGATTTGGGCATTCAGACGGCCTGTGTGAACATCAAAGGCAAAACCAACGAAAAACTCGGCTACCTGGGGCGCATAGAGCCATCGAAGCACAGGCGGCGGTATTGCTGATGCGCGACGGCACACCCCGCCCCGCCGTTTTTCAGACGGCCTGACCCTATGGACAACCGCGAAACTGTCCGCAAACCCGCCGCCCTGCACAGCCCCTCTGGCTGCCCGGCGGCCACCTGCAAACCGTATATGCCAAACCGTTGAAGCGCACCCTCCGCCCTACCGCCGCGAACTGCTGCCCGACAGCAGCGGCGGCGAAACAGGCAGCTTACGACTTCGTCGATGCGGCAGACGCGGAAGCCCCGCGTCGTCGTCCTGTTTCACGGCTTGAGGAGGCAGCGGCAGCCACTACGCCGTCGAAATGATGCACGCGGTGCGCGAACGCGGCTGGCACGGCGTGGTGGCGCATTTCCGCAGCTGCGGCGGCGTGCCGGCCGAAAAGAAATACCACAGCGGCGACACGCGCGAAATCGCTCATACATGTCGGCCTGCTGGCCGCCCGTTACCGCCGCATCTACGCCGTCGGCATCTCGCTCGGCGGCAACGCGCTGGCAAAAATACCCGGCGAACGAGGACGAGCGGACAGGCGGCCGTCCGCAGGCCGCAGCCGCCGTCTCCGCGCCCGTCGACCTTCCCGCCTCGGCCGCCGCGCTGAGCACGCCTGCCGCGCCTGCTCTACACCCGCTAGTTTTTAAACAGCCTGCTGCCGAAAATGCCGCCGCTGCCGGATGTCCGCATCCGCACGCTGGGCGATTTCGACAACGCCCTACCGCGCCCCTGCACGGCTTCACCGACAAAGACGACTACTACCGCCGCTCCGCCGCCAGACCCTACCTGCGCGACATCGCCGTACCGACCCTGCTGCTGAACACGCGCACGACCCTTCCTGCCCGCCCGCTTCCCTGCCGACGGCAAACGACGCTTTCCGCAAGTCTTCCTGCTCCAACCCGAACAAGGCGGCCATGCGGCCTTCGTTTCGAGGCGGCGGCCGCGGCCACCTGCGCTGGATGCCGCAAACCGTACTGCGCTTTTTCGAGCTGGCGTCGGACGGGCTTTGAAACGGAACGCCGGCAGATTCGTTTCCGGCCATCCTGCCTTTACAGCCACCTGTCTGCATATTTGGACAGCCCTTTTCCTTTTCAGACGGCCTCCCTATGTCTTCCGAACTCACCCTGCTGCATTTCCACCGCAACCTGCGCCTGCACGACAACGCCGCCCTGCACATTGCGGCAGGCCTCGACCGCCCGACGGTGGGCGCGTTTGTTTCCCGCCCGACTGCAATCCCCGCCAGTGCGTTTTTCTGCGGCAGACATTGGCCGAATTGCGCGGCGGGCTGGCCAGGCTCGACATCCGCTGCACGTTTACGGGCGTGCCGCGATGCAGCTGAACGGTCTCGCTGGCGCGTTACCCGTTTGCCGCCTTCGTCAGCCTGCTGCCGTCCGCCGTGCAGCGAGACGGGCAACTGCCCGCCGTATACCGCGCGGACGAAGGCCTCACCCGTTTTGTCCAGGTGCAGCCCGACGGCCTGCCGCCGATTTCGCCGCCTACCGCACGGCCTGGCTGAAACAGGCGCGTCAGGCCAGAATCCTGCCGCCGCCCGATGCCGCCGCCTGGCGGCACGGCAAACGCGGCTGCCCGCCGAATGCCGGAACGTGCCGCCCCTGCCCGATGCGCATAGCCATACCGTTGGCCGCACAGGGCGAGGGAAGCGGCGGCACGGCGGCTGTGGGCGGGCTTCGCCCCGCCTGTCCGACTATCCGCTGCACGGCGGCTTCCCGGCTAAAAAGGCGTATCGCAACCGTCCGCCCACTTCTGCTTCGGCACCTGTCCGTCAGAGAGGTGTGCCACGACATCCGCGCAGGCAGACAAGACGGGGCGGCCTGGCTGGACGGATTGGCCCGCCGCGCCTACTGCCGCCGTACCGTACCGTTTTTCAGACGGCCTGTTGGAATTCGACCACGAAAGGAGGCGGGGCGGCATTGCATGCTGCAACCGCCGAAAAATGATTCGGGAGACTGACGGGAGCGGCGGCGAAACCTTGATACGCTGGCAGGAGGGCGGACGGGCGTGCCGATAATCGATGCCGCCATGCGCGCCCTCAACGCGGCGGCAGCCTGCATCCCGCCCTGCGCCGCGTCGTGCCGACTTCCTACTAGGCCGTCTGAACATCTCGGCGGCACACGGAGAAGCCTGTTTTTGCTGCACGGCTGACCGATTACGAATATGCCGTCAATCACCACAATTGGCGGCAGGGCGGCCGTCTGAACAACCCGTTGCCGAATCGCTGAACCTCGACCCGACGGCGCTTCATCCGCCGCCACCTGCCCGAGCTGGCGCACCTGCCCATACCGCCCTCCACGCCCCGCACCTGGCCGGCAGCGATGTCGAAACCAACGGCTATCCGCCGCCCCTGCGTGCAGGGTTTAGCGCACATCGAAGGCCGTCTGAAAAGCGGAAAAGCAGTTTTCAGACTGGCCTCAAACATGTTTGGCATCAGGCGCGGGCGGTGCGGAATGCGCCAACCCGTTATTCGGAAAGCGGGGCTGCCAGTGAACTGTTTAAAAATATAGTGGATTAAATTTAAATCAGGACAAGGCGACGAAGCCGCAGACAGTGCAGATAGTACGGCAAGGCGAGGCAACACCGGCTCTGGTTTAAATTTAATCCACTATAATCGCTTCATCTATCGCGGCAATTTTCGACTATACCGCCGCCGTTTCCATTCCAACCGACGGAGCTTTGATATGCGGGTTTTACTGGTTGAAGACGATGCCATGATTGCCGAAGCCGCCACCTGCGGGCTGAAAGACAGCGGTTATGCCGTCGATTGATTAAAAACGGCGGACAGGTGGTCGCGGCGGTGCAGGCGCAACCTTACGACCTCATCCTGCTCGACCTCAGCCTGCCGGGCTGCGACGGCTTGAAGGTTTTGGCCGAATTACGGGCGACGGGCTGCTCCGTGCCGATATTGATCGTTACCGCCTCGCGACGACCTGCACAGCAGTGCTGGCGGGCTCGGACGGCGGTGCCGACGATTTCACATTGTCAAACCGTTCGACATGGCCGAACTGCAGGCCAGGATGCGGGCCGTCCTGCGGCGGCAGCAACGGGCAAAGCCAAAGCCCTGCCGGGCAACGGCCTGCTCACGCTCGACCCGGCAACCCGCAGGAGTACGGGTGGCCGGACAGGAAGGCGACATCATGTTGAGCAACAAGGAATTTGCCGTTTTACAGGCACTGCTGATGCGTCCCGGCATGATTTTGTCGCGCACCGATTTGGAAGACAAAATTTACGGCTGGGGCGAAGAGGTGGAAAGCAACGCCGTCGATTTCCTCATCCATGCGCTGCGTGAAAAGCCGGGCAAAGAACACATTCAAAACGTGCGCGGTGCCGGCTGGCTGGTACCGAAAGGCGATGAGGCCGTCTGAACACTGCTTTGGCGAAATGAAAAGGGCGCGGCGGCAAAAACCAAACGTGCCGCCATCCGGCCGGTTGCCCGTCCCGCTGTTTTCAGACGGCCTTTCAGCCTTTTGCATATTGAAACGGCGGCAAATCCCGCACAAGCCGTTGCCCTGATGGCGATAACGGCCCGTATCACTTACAATCAGCGCGGACGGGAACCGGATAATGCCGGGCCACATAAACATCGCCGACTTTAGCAGACTCGTATATCCATACGTTCCGGTTGTCTATCAGCCACTGCCTGTCGATACCTGCCGAACCGACCGCTTCTGGCCTCTTTGGGAAGCTTTTGACTAAAATCAGCCCCGCCTTATGGCCGGTGGAAACGGCGTGAAACCAAATTTCTGTCGCTGTCCGGAAATTCAACCAACATCAAATCAACATATTTTTCATGCGGATATGAACCGGGAAAGCGCAAACGGCACCATGCCCCAGTGCCGCGATAATGAACCAATTTCTGCATCCTTGCGTCTCCTATCTCATGATTACTGCCATCCTGTTTACCCCATGACCGATTCCGTTTCCTTCCTCACCTCTTCCTGCTCGGTTTTTCGGCGGCGTACACTCGTCGGCATGCGGCGGCCTGTCGTCGGCCTCGCCCTGCAACTGCCGCCGCGTCGGCCGTTTCCGCCTGATTGTGTCTGCTCATCTCGGCCGGATATCCAGCCACAGTCATCGGCCTTTTTGGCGGCGCGCTCGGCCAATTCGGTATTTCGCTCGACCAAACCCGCACTCTGCAAACCGTCCTCTTCACCGCCGCCCACGTCTTGCTGCTGCTGCTCGGCCTGTATCTGGCGGGCTTATCCGACTTTGGCACGCCGCATCGAAGGCGCGGGCAAACCCGTCTGGCGGCGGCTCAACCCGCGCTCAACCCAGCCGACTGCTGCCGATTAAAGCGTACCGGCCTGCTTCGCGTCGGCCTGCTGTGGGGCTGGCTGCCCTGCGGCCTGGTTTACAGCGCATCGCTCTACGCGCTGGGCAGCGGCAGCGCACGGCAGGGGCGGGCTGATGATGCTGGCCTTCGCCTTCGGCACCCTGCCGAACCTGCTGGGCCATGGGTTGGTTTGCCGGACAACTGAAATCCCTGCTGCGAAAACCGCCGCGTCCGCCTGTTTTGCCGGCCTCGACCGTCTGCGCTTGGGCGGTGTGGCAGCTGGTGAAAGGCCGCGCGGCTCTTGCCCTGTCTTAGGGCTGATGGGGCTTTGCCGAAACCGTGCATTGGTTCCGCAGCCCCTCCCTTCTTCGGCGGCCTTGTGTTCGCCCTGATTGAAACCGCATTTCAGCTTCGCAGAAACTTTTGCTTTCAGACGGCCTCAAATGACAAATTCCATATCGTCCTCAGCCTGTTTCCGGTATTGCCCGGGCGAAATGCCGTAAGCCTCTTTAAACGCCTTGCCGAAATGGGTTTCCGAACCGAAGCCACCGCCAACGCTATGGCCAGCACCGAATCCGACCCCTGCTTCAACATTGCCGCCGCCTGCTGCAGACGGATTCGGTTCACAAAAGCATACGGGCTCATGCCCGTTTGCGCTTTAAACAGCCGCATCAGCTGCGCGCGCGACACCGTGGCCGCCGCCGCCATTTCTTCGATATTCACGCCCGCTCCGGCTGCGCCAACACCGCCTGAATCACACCGCGCAAACGGCGGTCGTGCCAGCCTTCAATATGCCGTCCGGCAGCGCGGGTATACGGTTTTTCCGATAAAAACGTCCGTACCAATAACACCAGCAGTACCGTCGACAGCGCGTCCACCACCGACTTGGAGCGTGCTGCGGCCGTTCGGCCTCGCTGCGCAAAATCGCCACCACGCTTTGCAACGCGGTATGGCGCGTATTCAGAAACACCGTTTCCGGCGGGCTGTCCATCAAATCGGCCTGACGGTCGTAATCGAAACGGGCGCAAAACAAGCTCAAATCCGCCTTGCCCGACCCGCTGCGTTTTTGCGTAAACTACACCGTTGGACGCTATCTCCACCCCCGCGCCCGTATTGGCGCAAGCCGCATCACTACTCAAAACATGGCCGATTTTGTGCGGAAAAAACACCACGTCGCCGCTGCCCAGCAGGCGCGGTTTGTCCATGCCGTCCACCTGAAGCCAACCCTCGCCGTCCGTTACGATGTGCGCAAAGCCTGACCGCGCCGCGCCTCATGCCGCACATACCATCCGCCCTGAAACAGGCATTGCACGTCCACACTGCCGCTGATTTGCGCCAGCGACACCAGCTTGTCGAGAATATCCATTTTACGCCACCAAATGATACGATTTGCAGATTATTTTAATATAAAACGCGCAACAATGGCCGCCAACATCCGAACCCGGACACACTTAACCATACGGATACGGTTCAAATCGGGATAAGGCGGACAAACGCCGTCCCGATTCGCAGCCAATCCGCCATCAGGAGCAAATCATGTTTAAAGACTGGAACGAACACACCGCATTGGTCAAAAATCCTTCGGCGAAATGGGTAAAAACAGCTGAAAAATGCTGCAAGCCTACGGCGCACTCGAGCAAGCCGCAGCAGCAGAGGCACTCGATGCCAAAACCCGCGAACTCATCGCCATCGCCGTGGCCGTGACCACACGTTGTGAAAGCTGCATCAGCGTCCACACCGCCGCTGCCGTTAAAGCAGGAGCCACAGAAGGCGAAATCGCCGGCGCATTGGCCACAGCTATATCGCTCAACGCCGGAGCGGCTTATACTTACGCCCTGCGCGCCTTCGAAGCTGCGGAAAGCCAACGCTAAACAAAGGCCGTCTGAAAACTCAACTTCTAACGGAAGTTGGGTTTCTCGCAACTAAAACGGAGTTTCTGCGAAGCTAAAAGCAAGTTTCACGAAAACCCGAACGCCTAACCGTCAAACAGAAAGAAAAAGTCATGAAAAACAAATCCTGACCGCGCTGCTTGCCGCAGCCATGCTCTCCCCCGCCGTTTACGCCGCCGACGCGCACGCCGCCGCACACCCGGCTCCGTCCGTCCAACCTGCCAAAGCAAAAGGCATCTGGATAGACGTGCGCACGCCGGAAGAATACAAGAAGGCCACCTTGCCGACGCAATCAATATCCCGCACGACCAAATCGCCAATAAAAATTTCCGCAACGGCTGCCGACAAAAACGCCCCCATCCACCTCTACTGCAAATCCGGCCGCCGTGCCGGGACTGGCCAAACAACAGTTGGAAAAATGGGCTACACCAACGTCAGCAACCAGCGGCTATCAGGGATTTGCTGGCCAAAGGCATGAAATAACCGCCTTCCTCCCTATATCACGGATGAGGTGCGAACCGGCAGGGCGGCGCTCCTGTCCTCCTGCGCCATATGCGCCCGCCCATCTGCGGCCTCTCCGCTGGCCTGATTCGAATTTCATCCGCCACATCATCCGAGGCCGTCTGAAAACGCAACTTCCGCCAGGAAGTTGCGTTTCTGAAGCTAAACGAGTTTTCCGAAGAAAGGCAAGTTTCTGCCGAGCTAAAACGAGTTTTTCCGAAAAGAAGACGAGTTTCTGCGAAGCTAAAACACAGCTTCAACGGAATAAAACCGTGTTTCAGACGGCCTCAAATCCATCCTACCCCGACACGGAGCATTCAAAATGAACCTCAAAGCCACCTCACTGCGCGCCATCGCCTTAGCCATCCTTCTCGGCACGGCTGCCTGCGCCGCGCCGTCCCAACTTTCCGCCAAAAAGGAGCAAGCCATGCCTTCCGTCCACAGCATCACCAGCCGCTACAGCTTCGATGATACCGTTGCCCGCCTGCAGGGCAAGTTTCCTCGCCAAAGGCATGAGCATTTTTGGCATCATCAACCACCAGACCGCCGCTCAAGAATCAGGATTATCCATGCAGCCGGCTACCGTCATCGTCTTCGGCACGCCCCAAGCCGGAACGCCGCTGATGGTCAAGACCCCGAATTTGCCCTGCAATTGCCGCTGAAAGTGCTGGTTACAGAACAGGACGGACAAGTCAAAGTCGTCTTCAACGACACCCGTGCCCTGATTCAGGGCAGCAAAATCAACTTCTCCGACGTGGAAAAACAGCTTGGCCAATGCGGAAAAAACTGATTGCAAAAACCGTAACGGGAATAAGCCGCAGCAAAATATCAAAGGCCGTCTGAAAACCAGAAACGGTTTTTCAGACGGCCTTCTTTATCATTGATTCGTTAGAACAATCAACGACGCTGAGGTTGTAACGTTTCTCCAACGAGAGAGAAGAACCAGCTCAGGCAGATGGTCATCAGCAGATAAATCAGCGCGATGGCAGACAGCGGTTCTTCGTAAATTGAAAAAACGTCCGGAAATCGTGCGTTGTACATAAGTCAATTCAGCCACGGCAATGGAAGAAAGCAGCGAACTGTCTTTCAACAGCGTAATGAACTCGTTTGCCAACGGCGGCGGCATACGGCGGAAAGCCTGCGGCAGAATCACGAAACGCATCGCCTGCGGATAAGTCAGGCCGAGCGAACGCCGCCTCCATTTGGCCTTTGTCGATAGACAGGGATGCCCGCACGGAAAATCTCGGTGATATACGCTGTCGCATTGGCAGTCAATGCCAAAACACCCGCCGTAATCGCGCCGTAGTCGCGCCGCGTGACGATTGCCTGCTCCCCATTCACCAACCAGCCGTGTTCAGGATGAATCAGGGGCCACGCTCCAAACGTAATACCAAATAAAAATCTGCACAAACAAAGGCGTACCGCGAAACAGCGTTACATACAGCAGCGAAACGTTCCGCAGTAGCCAGGCCAGGGCCTTCAATAGCGGCCCGCCCTTCTCGAAAACGCACAATCCTCGCCAGCGCACCAAAGCAACCCCAGCAGCGTACCGCCCAGTGTGGCGACGAAGGTCAGTCCCAAAGTGAGTCAATGCCCCTATCAGGAACATCTCGCGGTATTCATAAATAATATCGAAACGGAAACTCATATAACAAACTGCCCGACAGTTGTAACGGAAAGCAAAAACGGCGTTGCGCCTTTTGCATGGGAAACCGCGCATTTTACAAGAAAAACACCGCCTGAAACATTTAATTGCCGCCGCACTCCCCGCCATACTGTAAGCACCCGCCAAATCCGTTTACAATAGCCGCTTTTTCCCTGGCGGCAACCCTATCAAAATCCTCCTGGCGGCACGCCTGTACAAAACTGCCCGCCCGCAGCCGTTACCATCGGCAGCTTCGACGGCGTGCACCTCGGCCACCGCCACATCCTGCAACGTCTCAAAAGCGAGGGCCGCCGCATGGCCTGCAAAGCCTGACCGTCGTTTTCGAGCCGCAACCGGCCGAATTCTTTGCCCGCCTGCGTGGCGAGCGAACCGCCGCCCGCCTGAGCACCGCTGCGCGACAGCTGCGCCTGCTGCACGAAAGCGGCTGCGTGGACAACGTCCGCGTATTGCGTTTCAACCGCGCATTTTCACAAATGCCCGCCGAAGACTTTATCGAACACATCCTGCAACGGGAATTAAACACCCGTTATCTGCTGGTCGGCGACGATTTCCGTTTCGGCCGCGACCGCTCGGGCAGTTTCGACCTGCTGCAAAAACCACGAGTGGCTTCGTTACCGAGCGCACGCCGAGCATCCTCGTGGCCGGCATCCGCGCCAGCAGTACCGCCGTGCGGCAAGCCTTGCGCGAAGGCCGTCTGAAAGAGGCGGAACAGATTTTTGGGACACGGCTGCGTCCTGAGCGGGCGGGTTGCCCACGGGCGCAAGCTGGGACGGACAATCGGCAGCCCTACCGCCAACATCCACCCTGCCGCCGCACCGCTATGCCTTAAACGGCGTTTTTCGTCGTCGAAGCATCCGGCACGTTTGGCAAACGGCGCGGCGTGGCCAGTTTCGGCCTCAATCCCACCATCAGCGATTCGGGCAGACAAAAGCTGAAGTCCACCTGTTCGACTTTTCGGGCAACCTCTACGGCCAGCGGCTGTTTGTCCGTTTCCCTGCACAAATTGCGCGATGAAGAAAAATTCGGCGATATGGAACAACTCCGGCGGCAGATCGCCGCAGACATCAGGGCGGCCAAAAAGCTGGCAGTCCACCTGACAAATGCGAAAAGTTATAAATAGGGAATGACAACTGTCAGTGAAAAATGTATAATCCGCGTAATTTTTGCAAACAGCACAACCTTGTTTCAGGAGTTTGAATGAACCAACCGTCCAACCCGCTGCTGAACCAGCAGCCGCAATATCACCAACCGCAACAATTCAACCAACAGCAGGCTCCCGTCATGACCATTGGCGACTGGATTGTAACTTCCATCGTTTTGGCCATTCCTTTGGTTAACCTGATTATGGCTTTCGTGTGGGGCTTCGGCAGTAATACCAACCCCAACAAAGCCAACTACTGCAAGGCCTGGCTGATTTTCATAGCCATCGTGGTCGCGCTTTATATCCTGCTGGTCGTATTCGCCATCGGCGCAGGCGCGGCTGCCGGCCGATACCAATAAACCGAAACATTCCAACAAAGAGGCCGTCTGAAAACCTGTTTCCGGGTTTTCAGACGGCCTCTTGTTTGCTGTCCGATATTTTTCAGACGGCCTGAAAGCGAAACGGTATAATCCTGCCTTTTATAACCCAACAAAGCTGACACAACAAAAGGAACCGCCATGCTGCTGCCCGAACAGGTCAAAGAACTGATTGCCGCCATCGTCCCCTGCGAACACATCGAAGTGGAAGGCGACGGCCACCACTTTTTTGCCGTCATCGTCTCATCCGCCTTCGAAGGCAAAGCCCGATTGGCGCGCCACCGCCTGATTAAAGACGGTTTGGCCGAAAAACTCGCTTCAACGAACTGCACGCCCTATCGGTTTCCGTTGCCGCCACGCCTGCGGAATGGGCTGCACGCGGCTGACCGCCCATCCTTCCCGTCCTCCGAAAGTAATCCATGGACAAACTTAAAATTTCCGCCAACGGCCCTTAAACGGCGAAATCACCATCTCAGGGCGCAAAAACGCCGCCCTGCCGCTGATGTGTGCCGGACTGCTGACCGCAGGCACGCTGCGGCTGAAAAACGTCCCCATGCTGCGCGATGTCAAAACCACGCAGAAACTGCTGCAAGGCATGGGCGCACGCGTTTTAACCGACAATGTTTCCAATTTGAAATCAACGGCGGCACAGTCAACAACACCTGCGCTCCTTACGAGCTGGTAAAAAACCATGCGCGCCTCAATCCTCGTCCTCGGCCCGACCCTCGCCCGCTTCGGCAAGGCAGAAGTCAGCCTGCCCGGCGGCTGCGCCATCGGCTCGCGCCCCGTCGATCAGCACCTGAAAGGGCTGGAAGCCATGGGTGCGAAAATCGTCATCGAACACGGCTACGTTAAAGCTTCAGGCCGTCTGAAAGCGCGCGCGTGGTTATGGACATGATTACCGTGGGCGGCACGGAAAACCTGTTGATGGCCGCCACATTGGCCGAAGGTACCACCGTTTTGGAAAACTGCGCCATCGAACCCGAAGTTTGTCGATTTGGCGGAATGCCTGGTCAAAATGGGGGCGAAAAATCAGCGGCATCGGCACGCCGACCATGACAATCGAAGGCGTGAAAAGAACTGCACGGCTGCGAACACAGCGTCGTTCCCGACCGAATCGAAGCAGGTACGTTTTTATGCGCCGTCGCCATGACCGGCGGCAAAGTCGTACTGCGCAACGCCGCACCCAAAACCATGGAAGCCGTCTTAGACAAACTGGTGAAGCCGGCGCACTTATCGAAAGCGGGCGACGACTGGATTTCCATCGATATGAAGCGGCGGCCGAAAGCGGTAAACATCCGCACCACCGAACATCCCGGCTTCCCCACCGACATGCAGGCTCAGTTTATGGCCATGAACGCTGTGGCGGAAGGTTCTTCCAAAGTGATTGAAACCATTTTTGAAAACCGCTTCATGCACGTTCCCGAGTCTCAACTCGCATGGGTGCGGATATTTCCACCGAAGGCAATACCGCTTTCGTAAACGGTGTGGAAAAACTCTCCGGCGCAACCGTGATGGCAACCGATCTGCGCGCCTCCGCCAGCCTCGTCATCGCGGGATTGGTAGCAGGCGGTGAAACCGTTGTCGAACGCATCTACCATCTCGACAGAGGTTACGAACACATCGAAACCAAACTCGGCCGCGTCGGTGCGAAAATCGAACGGATTTCGTGATTTCGTTTCCCCTGTTTTCAGACGGCCTCCCCTATGCGGAAGACCGTCTGAATTGATAGAGGCGATTCAAATAAACACTTCCCTCAGCCTCCGTTAGCCAGCACAGTCGGAAATAGAGCCGAGTTCCGCAATATACGGAACTCGGCTTACATATAGGCCGTCTGAAAAACCCAAAGCATCTGTTTGCTTGCTTCATTCTCCAGACAAACAATCTTTAAAAAGACCGTCTTATCACTCGTCGTCGTCATCCTCGTCATCCAACTCAAAAACCGCTGGGGTTTTTCCTTCAAAAAGGCCAATTCTTCAGGAGTGCTTTGACGGTTTAAAATGGCATTGCGGTGAGGGATAACGCCCGAAACGGTCGATGACGGCCTTATGACGCTCCTCCAACCGCACACTCTTCGGCGTACCGAACCGCTGGAACAAACCGCGCGCCACAGTATGGATATTACGGTTTTTCACTGTGCAGAAAAAGGCATGAGGATAAACTGACGCTGCTGCAGCCTCCAAAAAGGAAAAGACTGATGCCGAACAGCTTCCTGCGCCAGCAACAATGCCATACGGTCTTGCGTATAAGCGTGCGGCCTGCCGCGGAAAAATCAACCTTGAAAACTGGTCGAGAATGATAATTTCTGCCAACCGCCCTTGTATGGTATCCCGCCAGTCCGATAATTCGCAATTTACAGCATCACGGAAAATCCGCTCATACATCACGCGGACTTTCGTATCCAGAAATTCGCTATGTTCAAACCAATGCCGTTTAACTTCTTTACTGAACCAAAAATCCAGAATTTCTTGCGGGGTTACGATACATCAGCGACATCATGCTTCCTTTTGAAACAAAACGGTCTAAGAGACAGGAAGATGATTGTATTACAAACAGTCTCTGCTTATTTCATTTAGGTTTATCGGTTATTTTTAAAAACAAACGGTTATATTTTCAGATTAACGCGTAATTTATATGCAACATACTGATTTACCTTATCATTGTAGACAATCGAAAAAGGCCGTCTGAAACCAATTTTTCAGACGGCCTTCTAAACTAAGACTTAAACGTAATTCCTTGTTTCGCCCTGCCCGTCAATATTATCGGCACAACAGGGCGCAGAACAGTTGCATGTTCTGCCACCGTTCCGACATCTTCGGTGTAATGCCAGCAACGTTCGCATTTTTGCCCGCCGCTAACATGCACATCAACCGACAAGGCATCTCCTTCCTGACTACGGCTTTCGAAACCAATAAGGCAAAACGCAACTCTTCGCCTAATGCGGATAATGCAGCAGCCAAATCGGCATCAGCAGTAATCTCCACCTCTGCCTGCAACGAAGAACCCAGCGACTTGTCCGCACGCAACGGTTCGATTGCGGCGGTAACAGCGATTACGCGCCTCGCGTATGGCCTGCCATTTCTTCATCAGCTCCGCTTCGCTGGCAGCCGGCATTTGCGGGAAATCATGCCAGTATGGAGACAACACGCTGTCTTCTTCGCCGCCGCCAATGATGTCCCAGGCTTCTTCTGCGGTAAAAACACAAAATCGGCGACATCAGCAAAACCAAGCTGCGGGTAATGTGGTAAAGCGCGGTTTGCGCACTGCGGCAGCATGGCTGCCGCGCCCTTGGTGGTATAGAGGCGGTCTTTTTAAAAATATCAAGATAGAACGCACCCAAATCCTCCGGCAGAACGACACAATATCCTGTACCGCAAAATGGAAGGCATAACGCGGATAACAATCGCCAGCCAGTTTTTCCTGCAGTTGGCGCGCCATGACCAAGGCATAACGGTCGATTTCCACCATATCTGCCTGCGGCACGGCATCTTCAATCGGATTGAAGTCGCTCAAATTGGCCAACAGGAAACGCAATGTATTCCGCAAACGGCGGTAGCTTTCAGTTACCCGTTTCAGAAATTTCTTTTGAAATGGCCAATTCGCCGCTGTAATCGGTAGCGGCTGTCCACAGGCGCAGAATATCCGCGCCAAATTCGTTATACACTTCCTGCGGTGCAACCACGTTGCCTAGCGATTTCGACATTTTCCCTGCCGTTTTGATCGACAACGAAACCGTGCGTCGGCAACTGTTTTGTACGGCGCACGCCCCAAAGTGGCGCAACCGGTCAGCATGGAGGATTGGAACCAACCGCGGTGCTGGTCGCTTCCTTCCAAATACAAATCGGCCGGCCAAGCCAATTCTTCCCGCTGCTTCAGCACGGAATAATGCGTCGAGCGAATCAAACCATACATCCATTGTATCGGACAATTTGTCGTAATTTTCGCAATCTTCCGCACTCAGCAACTCACTTTTTATCCAAGGCAAACCACTGCCTCAATGCCTTTTGTCCTCAATGCGTTTAGCTACTTCCTCCAGCAACCGTGCCGAATCGGGATGCAGTTCGCCCGTATCTTTATGCACGAAAAAGGTCATCGGCGTACCCCAGAACCGTTGGCGAGAAACCACCCAATCAGGACGGCCTTCAATCATCGCCTGCAAACGCGCACGACCCCACGCCGGGAAAAATTCGGTATCGTCCACAGCTTTCAACGCTTTGTTGCGCAGGGTTTTACCGTCCGCACCTCTTTATCCATACCGATAAACCATTGGCCGGTGGCACGATAAATCAAGGGGGTTTTTGTGTCGCCAACAATGGGCATAACTGTGTTCGATTTTTGTTGTTCGCCAACAACCGTCCTACTTCCTCCAGCCATCCGACAATCACAGGATTGGCTTCCCAAACCGTCATGCCCTCAACGCGCGGTGTTCCGGCAATATAACGCCCTTGTGCGTTTACAGGGTTAAACAGTTCGATACCGTATTTGATGCAGACAAAATAATCTTCCAAACCGTGCGCCGGCGCAGTATGAACCAAGCCCGTACCGGCCTCGGTACTCACATGTTCGCCGTTCAACAACAGAATATCGCGCTCTAAAAACGGATGGCTCAATAGCAGGGTTTTTCCAACCTGCCCCCGTTGTTTCCGCTAAAACCCGGAGGCCGTCTGAAAGAGATTCATCATCGGCTCCGCCAACCAACAAAGCCGTAGCGCTTCAGCGCATCACACGCCAAATCTTTAGCCAAAACCAAATTCCCTTTCGGCGTGGCAATCAGTTGATAAACGATATCCGCTCCCGCAGAGCACAGCCTGACTGGCAGGCAACGTCCAAGGCGTGGTCGTCCAAATGACGGCAAAACTGTCTCCGGTTAATTTTTTCAAACCAAAGGCAGCAGCCACGGCACCATTGCTTTTAAACGGATAGGCAACATCGATAGCCAAAGAAGTTTTATCCTTATATTCCACTTCCGCTTCCGCCAACGATGATCCGCAATCCAGGCAGAATTGAACGGGCTTCGCACCCGATACAGATATCCGGAACGGTAGATTTCGCAAAGTACGCACCGTGTCGGCTTCGGTGTGGTAATCCATGGTCAGATAAGGGTGTTCGCAATCACCCAACACGCCTAAACGGGATAAGTCTTTTTCTGCCGCACAATTTGTTCGGCAGCATAAGACCGGCATAATTCGCGTGAACTTCGCCTTAGGCATATCGCGCCCATGCAGCTTTTCCACCATCACTTCAATCGGCAAACCATGGCAGTCCCAGCCCGGCACATAAGGCGCATCAAAGCCAGCCAAGGTCTTGCTTCTCAGAATGATGTCTTTCAAGATTTTATTGACGGCATGACCGATATGGATATCGCTCGCTGGCATGAGGAGGGCCGTCGTGCGGGATAAATTTCGGCCTGTCTCTGCATTTTTCGCAGTTTCTGATAACGCTTTGCTCATACCAGCTTTTTCAGCCATTCCGGCTCGCGTTTGGCCAAATCGCCGCGCATGGGAAACGGCGTATCCAATAAATTAACGGTTTTACGGTAATCGGTCATTTTGTGTCTCGGAAATAGTGGAATATAAAAACCGGCCTTTTTAGGCCGTCTGAAATTCAAGGCATAGCGCATTGTAGCGGAAACAGCCCTGATTATGAGGGTATGTGCAAGGATTGAGGAAAGGCCGTCTGAAACAATATTTTCAGACGGCCTCAATAACTAAAGAGCCTGCAAAGCAGGCTCTTTATCAAACAATTCTAAATTTAAAATTAGAATTTGTGGCGCAGGCCAACCAAACCAGCAGTAGTTTCTACGCGGTAAGTTTCTTTATGACCAGATTTCAACCAACCGGCTTGAGCAAATGCAGTGGTACGTTTAGAGAAGTCATAGTCAGCACCAACGATTACTTGGTCGTACTGAGCTTGTCTTTTTCTCAACATTGGTCAAGTGTCTACCATTAGCTTTAAAGCCGTGAGCGTAAGAAACTTTAGGTGTTACATTACCAAATTTGTATGCACCAGTAACAGCCACTTCGTGAGTTTTCAGACCAGCTGAATGGTCAGCAGAAGCAACATAAGTGTCGCCAGTCAAAAGCTGCATGGCAGCTTGGCTAGCTATCCCAACCGTTGGTGTATTGGTAACCACCACTTACAAACAGGTTGTTTGCATCGTAACCGGCTTCAATACGGTGAGCCTGACCTGATTTGCTGCTTTGTGCGCCAGTAACTGCGTAGTTGCTACATAAGCAGATTTATGTAACCGAAATCATACTGAGCAAAGAAGCCAGAGTTTTCATAGTTCAAACCAGCATAGTAACCTGCATTGTCTTTAGCAGCGTCATCACGACCAGAAGTAGGGTTACCTACGCCGCGCACTGTATTTGCAGCATTGTCACGTGGAGTGAACTGAACGTTTGCGCTGAAGCCTGCGAATACTGGAGAATCGTAGCGTACAGAAACAACTTTCTGACCAGTACGGGTAAAAAGATACCTAAGCCCAAAGCTTTGTTGTCGTATTCCCAAGCATCAGTTTTATCCATTTCGTCCAACTGGGTGCTCATTTACCAGCACGGAAAATACCGGCAGTAGTTTCCAAACCGATGTAAGCTTGGCGGTTACCCCAACCTTTATCAGTACCGGCAACTGAAGTTTTTTGTTCTACTTTCCAAATAGCGTTCAAACCATTGCCTAAGTTTTCATGACCTTTGAAACCAATGCGTGAACCGAAGTCGGCAATGCAGTTTCAGTATGGCTTTTTCAGTAGTAGTTCTTGTTTTTACTTTAGTCTGACCGGTTTCAACACCTGCTTTGATGGTACCGTACAGAGTTACGTCCGCCATTGCAGCAGAAGACAGAGCGGCCAGAGACAGAGCAATCAGAGTTTTTTTCATTGCTGTGTTCCTTTTCTATGTTTAAGAAAATCAGGCGAAACCGGATTACTCCGATTAAGCTGTTGCGTTTATCGCCGTTGCCAGCGATTACATGGCTGTTAATATAAATGTTCCGCCATAAAAAAACAAACTTTATCGGCGTTTCCCCTGCACGAATGCTGCAAAAAGTGTGTTATTTTTCCCACAAACATTGCTTATTTGCTTTCGTTTCATGGCGTTGCCTGAAATTTCATGTTGTTACAACTTTATCCCTTAATAACTGTTTATTGCGCAATCACCCACAACCAATTACGCCCGCATCAGGCATCCATCCTAACTGCCGAGCAAACAAAGGCACTGCAAGACTGCCTTTTCGGCAGGAGAGGCCGTCTGAAACCTGACTGCAGGCATAACGGATTAATCTTGATACCACCAATTCGGCATCAAAAGAAATCAAAAAGCCGTCTGAAAGACGTTTTACGATAAAACACCTTTCAGACGGCCTGCCGTTGTTTTTAACGGCATTTGTTTCTAGACAGCCTGCCGTAGCTTCCGACTATATTTTGAATGGCTCGATATCGGCATCGTTCACAGTCATGAATGTAATCGCATTTTGGCAACACTCTGGCCACCGGATGAGCCTGAATTCACCTCGCGCAACTGGCCCAGAAACCCGCACCCGCAAACGATTTAACAATGCGTGGTGCTGCGCTTTTTATCAGACCGAATACCAATGCTGATACCGCCTTCCATTAGTCACAGTATTGAAACCTTTGCTTTGAAGGGCCTGCATTTGGCTTCCGCATCAATCTGAATCGGCGTCCAAAACCGCATAGCTTGTTTTATTACTCTGGCTGCCTCTTTGCGCTCTACCGTGCGGCTGGCCGCATGCGACCAACGGTTTAACAGCCCTTTTTATTCTGCGTGATAGTCGTCTTCCGGCAGGAAACACTAGCCGTTGTTACACAGCGGTTTCCTGTCCTGCCTCTGTAATGACGGGCTGACGCTCAAAGTTGCCCTGATTATTATTGCCCTGCGCATACTTGCTGCGCCGCATGGCTTCTTCTTTGGCCTGAATTTGGCGGCGGTTTCTTTCATCCTGCAATCTGGCTATCTGTTTGGCCGTATCTTCTTCGGTATCGGTGGGTTCGATATAGACATCGGCTGCACCGCCGTTGTCCGTCAACCAGCTGCCCGACGAGGGCGGACGCAACAGCGAAGCCGGCGTTTCGGACGCACCTGCATCGGAAGGTTTGACCATGGGTTGCGGCAGAGTCTGCGGAATCACGAGTCATCCGGGCACTGGCCTCTTTCCTTTTGGCCATCATTTCCGCCTCTTGTTTTTCCATGATTTTAGGCAGCGTCATGCCGCCGAATATTGCGATATTCAGCGCCAACAACGCAAAAAACAACCATTTCATTCTTGTCCCACCCAGCTTAACAGGCCATAAAATGACCAAATTATCTACGATTTTAATGTCATTGTGCTAAAACAAACGCTTGCGGCAGGGCCCTCAGCCACTTTGGCCGCACCACCTCCGGTGAGGATGATATCTACTGTCTTGTCGCCGCCGATTTTTCTTTCGAACGGCCGTGCATCAAGAAATAACAGCTCCGCAGACCGCATCCATCATGCCGCTCGCCAATGCGTTGGATGTGGTGGTCGGGAAAGCGATAAACGCGCCCGATTCGCCGGTTTAGATTGGCGGTTTTCATGGCCATGGCCTCTTTCATCAAATGAAAAACCCGGGCGATGCTGCCGCCGAGATAACTGCCGTCATCGGTTAGCGCGTCTATCGTTACGGCCGTTCCGGCGGCCGACGACCACGCAGGCATTCCGACTGAATCGGCGGCTGCCCAATGCGTTAAACCAACGGTCGGAACCATGTTCCGCAGGGATTGCGGTAGTGATTACGGATACCCAAGGCATGGGGCATTGACGGCAGCCATTCGATTTCTGCCGCCAACTTCTCCTGCACCAGCGCCTTCTTTTCATCACCGCACACCCGCACTGCCGACTATCGCAACGCCGTTACCGCCGAAATGCCGCCAGTCTTCGCCCAATTGCTGCAAATCACGATACGGCGCGCCCAAAACATTGCCTATTTTGCCGTTTTCCGCCCACGCCCATTTCAGACGGCTGTTACCGCCGTCCAGCAATAAATAGCGCGTCGCCGCCCTACCAGCAGGCGCAATGCTTTGACGCAGACCGTATTCGCCGCTGGCTATCCGTTTTCGCCTCCGGCCGTCTCCAGCCGCAATACGCCCTGTTCGGTCACACCGAGTACAGTGCCTTCTTCCAGTACTTGCCCGTTATGCAGCAGACGGACGGAAGCACCCTGATCACGGTTGGCCGCCTCGACAAGCCGCAAGGAAAGGGGCGAAACCGTGCACTGCAATTCGGACAATATGCCGTCTAATTCGCCCAGCAGGATTCCGAGCAATTCTGGCGGCACTCGGCAGCTTACTCTGACAGGCGGCTTGCACGGATGTGGCATTCTCGATCTCTTTCGGCAAGACAAAAATTCAAACCTATGCCGATAACGGCGGCCGTTTTACCCCCGCTGCGCATGGTTTCAATCAAAATGCCGCCCAATTTGTCGCCGCCGACAACCAAATCGTTCGGCCATTTGAGTTGCACCGGCACACCCAGCCGCTGCAATGCATTGCAACAAAGCCAAGCCGACTGCCAGCGACAAAAGCACCCACGCCCTGCTGCCGTTCGAATACCCAACCGAAACTGAATGTCAGGCATTCGCCGATGCGGCTGTACCAACTGCGCCCCGTGCCGACGCCCTTTTGGTTTGCTCGTGCACAATACACAGATAACGGTGTGCGGCATCAATATCGCGCTTTGCCGCCATCAATACCGCATCATTACTTGAAGGATGGGTATGGAGCAGTTCGGCACGGAAACCGCCCGCAACGGCAGACAGATACTCGTCCGAAAAACAGCCAAAAGGCCGCACCAAACGCCAATAACCGTCCTGCTGGCGCAATCCCCGGATATGCGCGGGCATTTTTCAGCCATAAAACCGTTCAACTGCTGCGGTTTCACACCCCGCCTTCCCGGCCAGTGCCGCGATATGTTTGAGCAGGCCGTCTGAAAGCTCGGCCAGCAACCGCCAATGAACAGCCTGCATTTACGCACGCTCCGAAGCGCGGATTTTTGCCAACGTCTGAGTAGTGGAAGTTTGATGCAGGAAAGGAATCGAATAGACTTTCCCACCCCTCGCCAACGTTTCGGCAGAGCCGACGATTTTCTCCACCGGCCAGTCGCCGCCTTTAATCAGAATATCCGGCCTGACCAGTTCGATAAGCTTGAAAGGCGTATCTTGATCAAACCAAGTAACCAAATCGACGCTGGACAATGCCGCAGCTACTGCCGCCCGATCGGCCAACGTGTTAATCGGCCTGTCATCACCCTTGCCCGGCCTCCTGACCGACTCATCGGTATTCAACGCCAACACCATGGCCGCACCTCGCCCCCTGGCCTGCGCGTAAAGCAACATGCCCCGATGCAGGATATCGAAGCAGCCGTTGGTAAAACCAGCGGCCGGGGGCAGGCGGCGATTTTCGCGGACAGCATCTCAGGAGGGCAAATTTTCCTTCAAAATCAGGCAGCGGCCAGTTTGCATTCTCTTTGTACTCAGCTGAAATAAAGGGGCAAATCATATACGAAAGCATGGTAAGACGGCAATCCGCCGATTATCGGCATCGCTTTCCGGTTTTCAAACACAAATAAACTGCCGTTTTTCTGTTTCAGACGGCCTACCTGGAACCTGAGGCCGTCTGAAACGAGAAAAATGCACCATAGCCATATCAGCCATACCGGAAGCAGAAATCACAAAACCCGCCTCATTAAAGAGGCGGGTTTTATGTTAAATTTTGGGGTGGCTGATGGGGCTCGAACCCACGACAGCCGAATCACAATCGGGGCTCTACCAACTGAGCTAGCCACCACAAGAAAACTTGCCGTTTTGGCACGCCCGGACAGGAATCGAACCTGTAACTGCGCCCGCTTAGAAGGCAGGGTGCTCTATCCGGTTGAGCTACGGGCGCATCAACCTTTGCGTCTGATTTTTATCGGGTTTCTGGTCGGGGCGGTGGATCTCGAACTCACGACCCTCTGCTCCCAAAGCAGATGCGCTACACCGGGCTGCGCTACGCCCCTGACGAGAAGAGGCGAACATACAGAAAGCTTTTATCGTCAAGCGTCCGCGCCATGTTTTTACCAAACCAGACCATACGTTCTATAAAACGTATTTATCTTCCACCGCACATTTCGACACCACCACGCACGGATGCAATTATGAAAAGCACGGCAAAATGCCATAATGCCGCCTTCCCGTTTTCTGTTTGAAAGGTTTCCGCGTCCGCACAAATCATCGACGGTAAAGAAGCTGCACGGCAAGGCTGTCCATGCTGGCCGAACGCGTGGCCGAACGAAAAAACAAAGGGCTGCACACGCCCTGCCTGGCCGTCATATTGGTTGGCGACGATCCCGCCAGCACGGTTTACGTCCGCAACAAAAAAATCGCCTGCGAAAAAGCGGGATTCGAATCGCGCTCTTATGAAATGCCGTCTGAAACCACGCAAGACGAGCTGCTGGCATTGGTGGACGAATTGAACGGCAATCCGGATGTGGACGGCATTTTGGTTCAACTGCCGCTGCCGAAACAGATAAACAGCCAGGCGGTTTTGGAACGCATCCTGCCGCATAAAGATGTGGACGGCTTCCATCCTTATAATGTCGGCCGGCTGGTGGTAAAAATGCCGCTGATGCGCCCCCTGCACGCCCAAAGGCGTGATGACCTTTGCTGGAAAGCTACGGCGTGGAAGTGGAAGGGAAAAAGCCGTCGTCGTCGGCGCGTCGAATATCGTCGCCGGCCGCAAATGCTGGAACTGCTGCTGTCCCGCGCCACGGTTACCATCTGCCACAGCAAAACACGCAATCTGGCCGGAAGTGGCATCAGCCGATATTGTGGTGGCGGGTGTGGGTATCCCGAATTTCGTCAAAGGCGAATGGATCAAGCCCGGCGCGGTGGTTATCGATGTCGGCATCAACCGCTTGACGACGGCAGTCTGTGCGGCGACGTTGAATTTGAAACGGCAAAAGAACGCGCCGCCACGATTACGCCCGTTCCCGGCGGGTGGGTCCGATGACGATTGCCACGCTGCTGGAAAATACCCTCCATGCCGCCGAACTGCATGACTGATTCAATCATATAGTACAGGCCGTCTGAAAAGCATTTTTCAGACGGCCTCTTTACTTCCGACACCACCCGTTGCCGATATTTTGCGCTACAATCTCCAACCGCCGGCGGCTGTCTTTTCAGACGGCCTGATTAAAGAAACGGCCATTCCAATAAATTTACATTCCGGGAATTTTTATGTTCGACCCATTCTACCCTATGAAGATGCCGGCGAAGCCGCCGGCAACACCCTTCCAGACACCCCGACTGCCATTGCCTGCGGCGACATCAACCTCAACCCGCAAACGTTTGCCGCGCTAGACGACGAACCGTTGCGGAAAAAGCGAAAATCCTAGCCACCGCCCGCATGTCCGCCATACACGGCTGCAAACAAGCTGGCCTGCTGCCGCCGATGCATCTACCCGCACGGCTGACCGATGTCAAAGTCACAGTTCGACTTCGATGCCGCGCTCAGCCGCATCGGCGTAACGGTCAGCGTTTCCTCAAACGATGCCGACAGCCTCGAAATGGAGGCCTTATCGGGGTGAATGCCGCCCTGCTGTCGATTTACAGCGCATTGAGGCATCACGACAAAAACCATGATTCTGACCCAAGTCCACCTGCTCGAACAGCACGACGGAAAAAGCAGCCCGTTTATTTTCGCCAACGAATACGAGAACCTGAGCCTGTAATGGGACGACCGCGATCTCTTACGCTACAGCCGCCACATCCTGCTCGACGAAATCGGTATCGAAGGGCAGGAAAAACTTTTATCGTCCGCCGCATTGGTCATCGGCTGCGGCGGCTGGGGCACGCCGCCCCTGCCGTTTTTGGCTGCGGCGGGCGTGGGCCGTCTGATTTTGGCCGACCACGACGAAGTCGATGAAACCAATCTGCAACGGCAAACCGCATTCAATGAAAGCGACATCAGCCGCAACAGCCGAAACCTTGTCAGGCCGTCTGAAAAGCATCAACAGCCGCTGCGAAACCGTTGCCCCTGCCGCATTATTTGACGGAGACGAACTGGCGGAGCAAGTCCGCCGCGCAGATGTCGTGCTCGATTGCAGCGACAATTTCGCCACCCGCCAAGCCCTCAACCGCGCCTGCGTGGCGGCGGCCAAACCCTTGGTTTCCGGCGCGGCAGCCCGCTTCGACGGCCAGCTGGCCGTCTACCGGCCGGACCTTTCCGACTCCCCCTGCTACGCCTGCTTATTTGACGACGGGCAGGCTGACGACGGGGCATGCGCCCTGTTCAGCGTATTCTCGCCGCTGGTCGGCGTCATCGGCAGCATGCAGGCCGCCGAAGCCTTGAAAATCCTGCTCGGCACCGAACCTCAGGAATACGGCCGGTTGCACGTTTATAATGCCCTGAGCGGCCGTTGGCAGTCTTTGGCTTTGACAAAAACCGGCAATGCCGAGTTTGCGGCCCGAAGGCCGTCTGAAAACGCCCGCACCAACCCTCAATCCGAAACCGTCCGTCCGCCGAAATACCTTTTCAGACGGCCCGAACCGAAAGCCGAATATGCGCGCTGTGATTCAAAAAGTTACCCATGCCGAAGTAGATGTTTTAAACGGAAAACACCCGTGAAACCGCCGGGACGGATTTCAGACAGCCTCACGGTGCTACTGGGCGTCGGCACGGAGGACACCGAAGCCGATGCCCGCTACATCGCCGACAAAATCGCCGCATTGCGGATTTTTGAAGACGGCGATGGCAAATTGAACCGCTCGCTGCAAGACACCGGCGGCGCGGTGCTGCTGGTTTCGCAATTCACACTCTCACGCCGATGCCCGCAACGGCCGCCGCCCTCTTTTTCCGCCGCCGCACGCCCCGAACAGGCCGAACGCCTTTATCAGGCCGTGGCGGATTTGCTGCGCGGACACGGCCTGACGGTGGAAACCGGCCGCTTTCAAACCCATATGCAGATTACGCTGTGCAACGACGGCCCGGTTACCCTGCTGCTCGACTCCAACAAACTGTTTTAACGAAGCTGACGGAACAACCGGCGCAAACCGACAGGCAGAAAGCGGCCAAAGAAATCAAAAAGCAACTCTTTCCGCCGTCGTCAGGCCGTCTGAAAGACGTATCTGCGACAAACGGTATTCTGCAAACCACTCATTTAAAAATTTGATGGGCACGGCCTCAAACCGACAAATCAGGCCGTCTGAAAACCAATCCGGCAGACACACGCCTTCTCCATTACACTGCAATAAGCAAACAGCCTGATTTCCGCTTGCGATTTCAAACACGCCTTCCTCATGCGCCAAAATGCCGAATCAGTTATCCCCTGATTAAAACCAAACCATTCCTCAATACGTTTATGACCGTATGAAACAAAAAACCGCCCGCCGCCGCCCTGCCCCTCGGCCTGCTGCTGCTGCCGTCGCCCCTGCTGGCCGCCAACCTGCGGCAGCGCCTCGGCCGCACTCCGGCCCCTTGGTCGGGATGATACAGGCCGATTTGCGGACTTCAGGCACGTTTATGGGCATTGCGGCCGCCCTGCCCATGCTGGCTTTCGCGCTGTTTTCGCCTTTCGCACCGAAAGCGGCGCGGCGTTTCGGCATGGAGCGCGTATTGGCCGCATCCCTTGCCTTGATGATTGTCGGACTGGTTTGCCGCTCGTCGGGGCCGTCTGAAAAGCCTGCTGGCGGGAGGAACGCTGCTGTTGGCCGCCGCCATCGCCATGGGCAACGTGCTGCTGCCCGCGCTGGCAAAACGCAATCTTCCCGGCCGGGTCGGCTTGGCGGTCGGCACGCTGTCGATGGTCATGGCCTTGTCTTCGGCCCTGGCCGCATCGGCTTCCGTTCCGCTGGCGGAATATGCGGGCTGGCAATGGTCGCTCGGCGGTATGGCTGCTGCCCGCAACGGCCGCATTATGCGTATGGCTGGCCATAGCGCGCCGCGCAGGGTGCGGAAAGGCCGTCTGAAAATATGCTTTCAGACGGCCTCACAGGCAATATATGGCGGCTGCGTCCGGCTTGGTGCTCAACGCACGTTTTATGGGTTTGCAGTCCCTTCTGTTTTATTCGCTGGTCAATTTCACCCGCGCTTCGGTGCTGATGGAAAAAGGCATAGGAACCGCCGCCGCAGGCAATTATGTCGCCTTTTTGTTTCCAAATCGGCTCCTGGCCGGCAGCCTGTCGGCATCGTTTCTGTTCGCCCGCATCAGGCACAGGCAGTGGTTCAATCTGGCTTAAGCCTGATGATGCTGGCGGCATCTCGGGCTTGTGGCTGATGCCGGCCGGCACCGCCCTGCTGTGGATTCTCTCGGCTGGCGGGCACTTCGGGGCTGCTTCGCGTCCGCTTTAATGCTGTTTGCACTCCGTTCGTCCGATAGCCGTACCGCCGCAGCTCTCTCCGGCATGGCGCAAACCGTCGGTTATTCCATTGCCGCCGTCGGTCCGCTCGGCATGGGCCTCGCTTTACGATGTTTCCGGTCTCGTGGTCGGCATCATTATCCGTTTTAAGCGCGTGCTGATGCTTGCCGAATGCGTGTGGCATGGTTTGTCGCCCGCCCCGACATCATCCGTTAAAGGAATCATGATGCGAAACTTGATGTTATGTATCTCTGTTACTTTCAGCCTACGCTTCGAGCCGAAGTGCGCTTTTACGGCAGCTCTCGGCAGCGGCATTGAAAGCGGACGCTTCCGCTCGGAACGGCCGAAGCACCACGCAAACCGCCGTGCGCGATTTGGGTTCATATGTCGGCATTCAGGCAGGCATCCGATTGGCGGGCAAAATGCAGCTGGCAATGGACCCAACCACCTCTTCCCGCCAACATCCCAACAGACAAACAGCAATCATGGCAACCACGGCAACCGGCAGATTTTGCAGACCCGTCGAACAAACCCATACTCCCGCCTGTTTCACCGTAAATTTTCAGACGGCCTCATAATGAAATAAATGCTTTGCCCACGACATGACTTTGCGCCTTTTATACAAGCGCAACAAACTAACTAAAAATTCTTTTATTGCTTTAAAAATGGCAGAACGTTCAGGCAAAAATGATCAAAACCATATTTTTCCAATGTAATCTCCCCCCTCTTCATCCCAAATCGGATACCTTTGCCCGCCACCACCCTTCCTATCCTACTGACGGGTACGCCACACCGCCGGGCTAATGCTTCAATCTGTCCACGCCGCCCGGCATCCGCGGTAAACAGCAGTTCATAATCATCGCCCGCCAAAAACACACCGTGCAATTGTTTTGATGACAGGCAATCATCAATCTCAGGCAACACGGGAATATCCTGCCAAAAATCTCAGCCCCGCTCCCGAAGCATCTAGGATATGTCCCAAATCCTGTATCAGGCCGTCTGAAATATCCTGCGCCGCATGAGCCTCCGCCAGCAGACTGTCCCAAACCTACCCTTGAATCGGCCGCAGCAAAGCCTCGCTCGCATTGCCGGAATACAGCCTGAGGCAAAACAAAAATTACCCAACAAATGTTGCAATGCCGCTGCCGCAGAACCGGAGTCGGCCTCGAAACCCAAACATCATCGCCTTCTCGGGCTGCACAACGCAACAAACCACGCCCCTTTCGGCACTTCGCCGAAAATCGTTATGATTAAATACCCAATCCCTTTAGTCGTATCTCCGCCGATCAAAAGAAACGCCATATTCATCACACAGTGCATAAAACGATTGCAAAAAGACTTCAACCAATCCTTATCCAAAACGGGCAACGCCACACAGCACCCACTTCGGCACCGCCCCCATCGCCGCCATATCGGATAAATTAACCGACAATACCTATGCGCCAAGTCTTCGAGGTTTTGTATCAACGATGCTGCCCGGCCAACAACATATCACTGCTGATGGCACAGGTCCCAATCAGGTCTCGACGGACAATCGCAGCATCATCCCAATACCAACAATACCGATGAGTCGTCCCTTGATTTTTGAATAAGGTATTGCTCTATAAAAATTAAACTCGTTCATTCTATTCCTCTTGTTATTTTGAAGCCCGCACACACCAACCACTATTACGGAATCACTAAATAAAAGATACGCGATGGATTGACTAATAATTGATACATAGCAACAAGTGTTAAACAGTAAAAGCAGTACAGCCGAACAAACTTGAAACGTAACGGAAAATAAGTTGATCTGCCAAATCACCAATTCCAACATCCACATATTAGATTCATTATTCCTACTTTAACAGGAGTAATAAAAGTGAAATACCTATGCCGCACCTGGCGTAACAATAAAAACCCCGCAAAATTGCGGGGTTTTCAAAAATCATCTTACCAGCGAGTGTAACCGTGGATGCTTGATCTTTCGCCAGGTAACCAGTGGCTGTCACTAGCAGGACGCTCACCAACGGCTTCGGAACCGGCAGAAACTTGTTTTTGTACCAAGCTGCGGATCTTAACGTCTACACGGCGATCAGGCTCGATACATGCAATCAGAGCAGCGCGTTTAGCTAGACACACTTTTTGCCCAGTTTGGAAAACTTCAGCTTCACAAGTAGCGGTCATTTGAGCTTGAGACTCACCTAAACCTGCAGCAGAAATCTTGCCTGCGGGTAGCGCCTTGGTTAACCAAGTAGATTCGCTACAGCATTGGCACGACGGCTCAGACAAAGCCTGGTTGTATTGCTCTGAACCCATAAAGTCAGTATGACCCTCAACACGAACAGCCTGAACGTTAGCATCAGACAAACGGGCAGCCAAGCTATTCAGGGTTTCAATAGCCTGAGGACGCAGATCGTCTTTATCGAAGTTAAACAGAGTTTTAGCTGACAAAGAAACGGTTTCGTCTACATATTCGAGGGCAGCAGGAGCTTGAGCGACTGCATCACCACACTCTACACGCGACCATGGGCTGCTTTATCGAAATAAGTGTTTTTCCAGCATTCTTCGTAATTGTTACGAACAATTTCTTGAGACTCACGGCCAATGGTATATCCGTGTTTTGCATGCGGCTCTGCTGGCGGCAAGAGTATTGGCCAAGCAATGGCGGCAACGATTAATGCACCTAATTTAAGCTGTTTGGTCATTATTATTCCCCATCAAAGATTGTTAATGCAATGACCCAAAGACCAGTTACAGCACAACATAACAGGCCGCTGAACTTAACGGCAACCAGAATATCTAAGGTCGTACTATAAAAACCCGACACAAAACTGTCAATATCCCATTAAAATTGCCCGAAGGCCGCCTGCTTCCTAGCTGTGCATCATGCCGAAAAATCAATTCCGTGTCATTCATTTACTGGTGAAAAGTACTACTCTGCAATTCCCAGTTGCACAAAAGCAACAAGAAATTACATCTTTGGATAATCCCAATCTGTTTTATGCCCTTCTCCCCGATTCGCTGGCGATTTACCAAAATAATCGCCGCAAGCGCTCATTTCTTAATTTAAGTTTGTTTTTATGTTACATTCACGCTCTCAAAACAGCCCTACCCTTTCATCCGAATCATTCTTCAACATTATGAAATTACAACAATTACGTTACGCACTTGAAGTTTACCGGCATAATCTGAACGTTTCCAGAAGCTGCCGAGGCTCTGTTTACTCTCAGCCCGGCGTATCAAAAACAAATACGGCTGCTGAAGAGCACTGGGCATTCAGATTTTTATCCGTAGCGGCAAACGGATTATATCCGTGTCACAACCAGGCAAGGCTGTGCTGCAAACGGCAGAGCGTATCCTCCACGACATCCAAAACATCAAAAACATCGGTTATGAGTTTACCAAACAGGAGCAACGGCGTTTTAACCATAGCCACCACGCATACTTTTGGCTCGCCCACATATTGCCGCCCATCATTGCGGAATTTATCGGCATGTATCCCAAAGTCAGCCTGAATATCAGCAAGGGACGCCTTCCCGATATACAGCAAATGGTTTCTGAAGGGAAAGTCGATTTCGCCATCACGCCGGAGCTGCCCGAAACAGTTGAAGAATTACGCAACATTCAGTGTTCCCGCTGGCATTACGGGCTTATTGTCCCGAACGACCATCCCCTTCTTGACCACAAAGGCGCACTCACCTCCCCTGATTACCCAATATCCTCTAATCACCTATGAATTTGCTCTTCAACCAAGGGAACCAATATTGTCCGTGCATTCCATAAGGCTCGACATACCGCCGCCGAATGCCGCTCTTTCGGTTGCAGACACAATGACGTGGCTTAAAACTTATGTCAAACTCGGTCTCGGCATTGGGATTATGGCCAAAGCGGCCTGCACGAACCGAAAAACGATTCGGTTTGACCTTAATCGACATCTCGCAGCTGATTGAACCCTGCTATTCCGGCCTGTTATTCCGACCGGACAGTTATTTGCGCGGATATATCTATGACTGTCGGCTTATTCAATCCAAGCCTGACAAAAGAAAGATTGGACCAACTGTTGTACGCGCCGGTTATCGAAGATTTTTCCATTTGAAACGACAAACAAAAAACACAGAACCCAAAAGTTCTGTGTTTTTTTCAGACGGCGTGAGAGCCGCCCGATACCATCTGATTTAACAATTCCGGCTTCAGCAGCCTGATGTGCTTATGCTCAACCACAATCAACCCTTCCTGATGAAATCTCGATAACGTCCTACTGACCGTTTCCAGCTTCAAAACCCAAATAGCTGCCGATTTCCTCGCGGACATCCTGAAAATAAAAAATCATTGGCAGCAAACCCCCGATGATGCAGACGCTGCGACAAATTCAGCAAAAACGCCGCAATCCGCTCTTCCGCCCGCATATTGCCCAGCAACAGCATCACGCCCTGATCACGAACAATCTCCTGCTCATCAAGCGGAAAAATGCGTTTGAATGCTCAGGGACTTTCCTTACTCAACGCCTCCATATGCCCGAAAGGCAACTCGCACACCTCACTGTCTCTTCCAGAGCCACCGCATCGCAGCTATGGGAATGCGTACAAATGCCGTCCATCCCAATCAATTCGCCCGACATACCGGTAACCTGATCCCGACCGTCTTGGGGAGGCAACCGTTGTTTTTAAAAAGCCGGTACGTATCGCATACAGCGAATGAAAGGATTCACCCTGAACGGAATAAAACTCCCCTCAACCTGTGGCTTTTGTTTGATGACCGTATCCAACTGCTCAAATTCATCCGGCCGCAAACCCACAGGCAGGCACAACTCGCGCAGCGAACACGTCGAACAGAGTGTTTTCATCGGTTGTAACAAAATGTGTGCACCCATGTAATATATCCTTATTGTTGTATGCCAGACAAACTGTATACAATTCGGTCTTGACTCACATCAAGGCGTATCCGCCAGCTTTATGCGATTCTAACAAACAACTACAAACTTGACCAATATCAAACCTTACCCTCATGAAAATTATTCGAATTGCTAACAACGAACAACCCGAATTCGACCGGGAACTCATCGCCTCGCTGCCCGCCAGCGGTCCGCGTTACACTTCCTACCCGACGGCAGACCGCTTCCATAAAGATTTTAACGAACAGGAATACATCCGAACATTGGAACTGCGGCAGGCAGGCGCGTTGAACAAGCCCCTGTCGCTCTACATCCCACATCCCCTTTTGCGACACCATCTGCTACTACTGCGGCTGCAACAAAATCATCACAAAAGACAAAACCCGCGCCGACGAATATCTGAACTACCTCGAACGCGAAATGGGCTTGCTCGCCCCGCACCTGAACGGCAAACAGCCTTTGGCGCAACTCCACTTCGGCGGCGGCACGCTCACCTTTCTTTCTCAGACGGCCAACTCGACCGCGTATTCGCCATGATACACCGCCATTTCAACCTCGCTTCCCGACGGCGAATACTCCATCGAAAATCGACCCGCGCAAAGTCAGCCGCGAAACCGTCCTGCACCTTGGCAGACTGGGCTTTCAACCGCATGAGCGTCGGCATACAGGATTTCGACCCTTAAAGTGCAGCAGGCCGCAAACCGCATCCAAACCGTCAAAAACACGCACCGTCATCGAAGCCGCCCGCGAAGCCGGTTTCAAATCCGTCAGCGTCGATTTGATTTACGGCCTCGCCGCACCAATCGCTGAAAGCATCAAACCCACCATAGACACCGTATTGGGCCTGGATCCCCGACCGCCTCGCGCGCTCTACCACTACGCCCACCTGCCCTGCACATATTCAAACCCCAACGCCGCATCGACACCGCTGCCGTTCCAACAGCGAAGAAAAACTCGACATCCTGCAATACGCCGTGCAACGCCTGACCGAAGCAGGCTACGTCTTCATCGGCATGGACCATTTCGCCAAACCCGACGACGAACTTTCGAGTTTGCCCTGCGCGAAGGCTTTTGCAGCGCAACTTCAAGGCTATTCCACCCTATGCCGACTGCAGACCTCATCGCCATCGGCGTATCCGCCATCGGCAAAAATCGGCAGCACCTACGAACAAAACGAACGCAACATCACCGACTACTACGCCGCCATCGACCAAGGCCGCCTGCCGATTATGCGCGGCTACCGACTGAACAAAGACGACATCCTGCGCCGCAACATCATTCAGGACTTGATGTGCCGTTTCGCCTCGACTTCCACGTTTACCAAGACATCTTCGGCATACCTTTCGAACAATATTTCGCCACCGAATTGGAAGACCTGGAGCAAATGGCGCAACTGGGGCTGGTCAAACTGCACAGAGCACAGCCTGCAGGTAACGCCAGGCCGCTTCCTCATCCGCAAACATCGCCATGGTATTCGACTACCACCTGCGCCACCGCGAAACCACCGCCCAATACTCGCAAACCGTATAAACCCGCCCGGCGACGCCAAACTTTCAGACGGCCTATACCCAACAGGCCGTCTGAAAACATCATCTTCTACGGGTTCTACTTTGATGGATTAAATTTAAACCAGACGGCGTTTCGCCTTGCCGACTATTTTGTACTCTCGGCCGTCGCCTTGTCCTGATTTAAATTTAATCACTATAAATCTTCTCAACGGCTTTTTTCAGACGGCCCCAACACCCCTTAGTGCTACGCACCCATCACGCACACCGCCCAAAGACATGAATAGGCCGTCTGAAAACAAACCCTGCCGAAGTCAAAAATGCCACGCCCTGCCGCACACTTATGTAAACAATTTACGAAAAACTTTACTTTTCCACAAGGCAGGGTTTAAAAAGCGCATTTCCTGCAACCGCAAAAACAGCCCGGATAGAGGCTGCCTTATCTGCGGTACGGCACAAACTCAAACACGGAGATTAATCATGAAAGTAGGTTTCGTCGGCTGGCGCGGCATGGTCGGTTCGGTTTTTGATGCAGCGTATGCAAAGAAGAAAAACGACTTCGCCCACATTCCCGAAGCGTTCTTCTTTCACCACTTCCAACGTCGGCGGCGCGGCACCTGATTTCGGTCAGGCGGCTAAAACATTATTGATGCGAAACGACGTTGCCGAGCTCGCGAAAGATGGACATCATCGTAACCTGCCAAGGCGGCGATTACACCAAATCCGTATTCCAACCCCTGCGCGACAGCGGCTGGAACGGCTACTGGATTGATGCGGCGTCACTCCCTGCGCATGAAAGACGACGCGATTATCGTCTCGACCCTGTCAACCGCAACGTCATCGACGACGGCCTCAAAAACGGCGTGAAAAAACTACATCGGCGGCAACTGCACCGTTTCTCTGATGCTGATGGCGCTGGTGGCTCTGTTCCAAAACGATTTGGTCGAATGGGCGACCAGCATGACCTACCAAGCCGCATCCGGCGCGGGCGCGAAAAATATGCGCGAACTCATCAGCGGCATGGGCGCGATTCACGCCAAAGTAGCGGACGAGCTTGCCGATCCTTCCAGCGCGATTCTCGACATCGACCGCAAAGTGTCCGATTTCGCTGCAGCGAAGACTATCCGAGCCAACTTCGGCGTACCGCTCGCCGGCAGCCTGATTCCGTGGATTGACGTGGATTTGGGCAACGGCCAGTCTAAAGAAGAATGGAAAGGCGGCGTGGAAGCCAACAAAATCCTCGGCCGCAGCGACAATCCGACCGTAATCGACGGCTTTGTGCGTCCGCATCGGCTCTATGCGCTGCCACAGCCATGCCATCACCCTGAAGCTGAAAAAGACCTGCCCGTTTCCGAAATCGAAGCGATTTTGGCAGGGCGCGAACGACTGGGTGAAAGTCATCCCCAACGAAAAAGAAGCCAGCATCCACGAGCTTGACCCCCGCCAAAGTCACCGGCACGCTGTCCGTCCCCGTCGGACGCATCCGCAAACTCGGGCATGGGCGGCGAATACATCAGCGCCTTCACCGTCGGCGACCAGCTCTTATGGGGCGCAGCCGAACCTCTGCGCCGCGTGTTGCGCATCGTGTTGGGTAGTTTGTAAGATTCGCAGACCAAACAAAAAGCAACGGTTTATCCGTTGCTTTTTACGTTTAATCAACAACCAGCAAGGCTATGGCAGTCAGTCGTCCTGATTTTTGATTGATTCGCCATATGTGAGGGCCGTCTGAAAAACTGTCGTCCGTTAAAGGCATAACGCGGCATAAGCGGGCAATTTGCGTTGCGTTTCCATACGGCGCGTTTCATTCCACAACCTGTTGAGGTTCCAGGCCGGTGTCTTGCTCCTGCAACATAGCCAGTTCTACGGCGGCATAGCCTTTCCAGTCAGCCCTGGCGACTGCACATTTGCAGGCTGCATCATGCTGTTTGTCATATAAAACAACACAGTCTTGCGTAACCGCTTTTTCAGACTGTCCAAATCGGCGCATCTGGCACGGCTTGAGGCAATGGCATATTCGGCCGCCGTCTTATATCGGCGCACATCAGGGCGGGATTTTTCCGACCATTCCGTGGTATGTTCGCCCACCGGAGTAAAAGCGGCGGTATGAATAAACGAGTTTTCATACTTATCCGGGCCGGGCAAAAAGGCATCAGCCCGAACAGCCTGGGCGGATAAGGCCAATACAACAAGCCAAAACATAAAGTTTTCATTGCATATCCTTTTCTTGACAGATTGAATCGCGGCAAACTTTCAGACGGCCTCCCGTGAGGCTGCCTACGTTTAATTTCTCGAAGCAGAGTTTTCGTCCTCCAACCGGCACGGCAGGTTCAAAACAGAAGATGCTCGCTTGAAGACAAAAAACACGGCAGGCTTTGATATAAAGCTTGTTACAATAGAGGCCGTCTGAAAAATGATAGTAAAGTCCTCCCAAACCGGCACTAGCCCCCTGCCTTGGTTTCGCCCGCTTTACCCCGTCCTGTCCCAAGCTTGCCCCCATACCGCCCGATTAACCTTCGCGCCGTCTGAAAACCAAAACGGCTTTTTCAGACGGCCTCCTTACGGACCTTCATCATGCAGCCGACCTTGGACGTTATCATCCCCTGCTACAACGCAGCAAACACATTACGCGCGGCCGCCGAAAGCGCGCTTGCCCAAAAGCGTCGTCCAAACCGTTTGGCTGGTGGACGACGCCTGTCCGACGACACACCCGGCATCATGCGGGAATTGGCGGCACAATATCCCAAATCCGTTGCGAATATCTGCCGTCCAACGGCGGCGCAGCACGCGCACGCAACTGGGGCGCACTGCAAAGCCAGGCCGACTTTACCGCCTTCTCGATGCCGACGATGCATACGAGGTTTCAGCCCTTCTCCCGCCTATACGGCGTTAAGCCGAGTTACCTACCGAGCCTGGTTCGGCTGAAACTGCGCCCGGTCGGCTTCCCAAACCGTTATCTCACCCATCCCGACTTCAATCGGGCATGGCAGCAGCCGGAAATGACCGTAGGCGGCAACACGGTTTTCCGCCGGAATACCCTGCTTGCCTGCGGCGGTTTCCCACAAGACGAAATATTCCGAACTTTCGGCGGAGAAGATGCCGCTTTGGGCATTGCCTTAACCCGCAGCAGCGTGGTCGGCACGTTGTTCGGAGAACAAGATGCCGCCGTTCGCCACACCTACCGCCCGAATATTCATGCCGGACGCCTGCTGGAGCTCGCATTATTCGGCATCTCCGATCAAAAATCACAACAAAACATTTCCAACAGGCAGAAGCCGTTACCGAACGTATTTGCCGAGAATTGGAAGAACTCAAACTGCAGATTGCATTGGAACAAAACGGCATCATGCCACTGCTCACTTCTTATGCGGACTAAAACCTTTCCAATACGATGCAGCGCAACAATACAACAATGCTTCATCAAAACAATCATATAGAAAAATGCAAACGAATCGGAAAATTCAATCCAACGAAAATAGAGGCCGTCTGAAACACCTTTTCCAAGCCAGAAAGGGAAAAGGCTTGGCTAAATGTCACTGCCTGAGAGTTTTTGGTCGGGTGAAAGGATTCGAACCTTCGACCCCTTGCACCCCATGCAGAGTGCGCTACCAGACTGCGCACACTCCGACGAAATAAGGATGCGGATTATAGAAATTACACTTTGCTGGCAAGTGCTGTCTCAACCCTATCCAACAATGCCGCCAAGCCGACGGTCATTTCTTCGGCGGTTGCCGCCGGATTACCGGCCGCATCCAACCCGTTGCGGTTAAACGTATCGACAAACGGCGAAAAAGTCGCACATAACTGCCTGATTTTTCACGACATCGGAACGGGTATAAACATTACCGCCATATCCGATGACCAAACCGTGCTCATGCCCAATCGGCAAACTGGGCCCGATTGATTCGAGCCAGTTCGCACAATTCTTCCAAACTGAAATAACGTTTGGCCGGGATTGGCGGCAAATTATCGTTGCTGCTGTTTGTCATAATAATGTTCCACCATGCCTTTCAATTTTGGCTGGCATGGAAAGTTACCACGCGGCGTGCTGAAATCGGCACTTCCGCGCCTGTTTTTGGGATTGCGACCGGGGACGTTGCGGTTTTGTCGCGCAACTGGAAGTTGCCAAAACCGGAAATTTTGATTTCTTCGCCGCGTTCCAATGTAGTGCGGATTTCCTCAAAAACAGCTCAACAATTTCTTTGGCATCGTTCTTCGTTACGCTGCTTACCTTTTCAACCAAAAATATCGGCCAATTCTGCTTTTGTCAGTGTCATTATCTTTTTACCCTTTTGTTTTGCGACAAAGGGCGGATTATCGCAAAAATATTTTTCATATTCAAGAAAATATGGACTTGCATTCATAAAAAGGCAGAGTGTCGGCCGCCTCCGGAAATCATCTGCCTTCAACTCGTCAAAACTGCTTGGCTACGCCCGCAATCTCGCGCCGATGCCTTCCGCCGCCGCCACCAGTTCGGCCACAATCGGCTCGACCACTTCGTCGGTCAGCGTGTCTTCCGTGCTTTGCAGGATGACTTTCAACGCCATGCTTTTTGTGGTTTTCAGGGCAGACCTGCGCCACGATACACGTCGAACAAGGTAATTTCCTGGAATTAAATCGATTTAACGCCGCGCAAAGCAGCCTGCAACTGCTCGAAGGTGGTAGCTTCGGGCACCACAAACGCTAAATCCCTGCGCACCGGCTGGAATTTTTGATACTGCCTGATAGCGCGTTTTTACGTTCCAACACGGCTGCCATGTCGATTTCAAATACCAGCGGCGCTTGCGGCAAGTCGTATTTTTGCAGCCATTTCGGATGCAATTCGCCGACAAAGCCGATGACCTGGCCGTCTGAAACGATATTGGCGGCGCGGCGGGATGCAGGGCTGGATGTTCCGGTTTGACGAACTCAACTGCTTTGTTTTTCCAACAGATTTTTCCACATCAGCCTTGATGTCGTAAAAAGTCCGCGTTGCGCGTTTTCTCGCCCCATTGTTCGGGCATCGCCGCGCCGTACCACAGGCCGCCGATGCGTTCGTTTTGATACAAACTGGCCGTCTGAATCTTTGCTGAACACGCGGGCGATTTCAAACACGCGCACGCGGTTTTGCTTGCCAGTTCCAGATTGTTTCTGCAGAATTTCTACCAAGCTGCCGATGAGCGTGGAACGCATCACGGCATACTGCGCCGCCAGCGGGTTTTGCAGGCGGATGGGATTGGCGTTGGCGCAAAATCGAGTTCCACTGCTCGTCAACGAAGGCGTAGCTGACCACTTCGCGGTAGCCGCGCGCGCCGCCATTTCGTTATAAACGGCAAAACGCGGACGGCGGGTTTCGGGCAGCGCCAGCATTTTTCAGACGACCTGACGTGTAATCGTCGGGGATATTTTCATAGCCGTAAACGCGGCCGATTTCTTCAATCAAAATCGGCTTCGATTTCGATGTCGAAACGGAAAGCTCGGGCGGTAACGCGGAAGCCTTCCGCCGTCAGGTTGCAGGCCCAAGTGCTGCAAAATGGTTTCCACCTGTTCGGAGGAATCTCCACGCCCAGCACGGTTTTCAGACGGCCAAACGCAATTCGACCTGTCTTCGCTGTCAGGTAGCCTGCTCCAACGCTTCCACCATTTCTCCAGCCGCACCGCCGCAGATTTGCAAAACCAATTCGGTAGCGCGTTCGATGGCATCAGCCTGCAAACGGTAATCCACGCCGCGCTCAAAGCGGAACGACGAATCCGAGCCAAAACCATATTGGCGCGATTTGCCGGCGATGATTTCAGGCACAAACCCGAGCCGCTTCCAGCACGATATTTTGTGTACCGTCTGGAAAACCGCGCTTGCCGCGCCGCCCATCAGACCCGCTAAGCTCAACGCACCTTTTTCGTCGGCGACTCACCAGCGTGTTTTCAGATAGAGAGACGGTTTTCTCGTTCAGGCATTCCAGCGTTTCACCTTCGTCGCGCAGCGGCGGATGTGCAGGCTGCCTGAAAGTTTGTCGGCATCAAAACATGCATCGGCTGACCGATTTCCAGCATCACATAATTGCCAATGTCCACCAGCGCGGAAATACTGCGGATGCCACTGCGCTCAAACGCTGCTTCATCCAATCCGGCGTGGCGGCGCGCGTTCACGTTTTCAATCACGCGGCTGATAAAAGCGGCCGCAATCGGCAGGCGCATCAATCTCGCGGAGCTGTTTGCGGCTACCCGTGATTGGCGCGGCATGGATTGCAGGCTGCTTGAAACGCGCAACCCGTCAATGCGGACACTTCACGCGCAATGCCTTTGATGCTCAAGCGGTCGGCACGGTTCGGCGTGATTTTTCAGCGTGAACACCGTATCGTCCAAATCCAGATATTCACGGATGTTTGCGCCGACAGGGAGCATCTTGCGGCAGAATGTGCAGGCCGTTCACGCCGTCATCAGGCAAACCGAGTTCGTCAGTGGAACACAACATCCCGTCTCGACACCACGCCGCGCATCTTGGTCGGCTTGATTTTGAAATTGCCCGGCAACACCGCGCCACGGCAACGAACACGGCACTTTGACGCCCGCTTTCACATTCGGCGCACTGCACACAATCTGCACCAACTCGCCCGTACCCGCATCGACTTGGGTAACGTTCAAACGGTCGGCATCAGGGATGTTTTTCAACGGATTTCACTTTCCGGCAATCACCACGCCTGTAAAACGCCGGCGCGGCAGTCTCGGCTTCTTCCACTTCCAAGCCGGACATGGTTAACAGATGTTCCAGCTTATCGGCGGAAAGTTCGGTATCGGCTTGGGTTTTCAGCCATGGTAGGAGAATTGCATGTTATGTTCTCAATCAACTAATTAACTTTTGTTTTATCAGATTTTGATTTTCAGACGACCTGTTTGCTTGGGGAGTGTAGGCTGCTTTTAACTTTGTTAGGGCAGTTTCTTTTAGGCAGCCTGCACAATCATTTCGCAAACTGCTTCAAAAAGTTCAAATCGTTATCGAAAAC
>BNJV01001905.1_pt1 | contig 80938 bp, 98 predicted proteins | sample 8540591 | NCBI WGS metagenome assembly BNJV01 (sample SAMD00202457, study PRJDB9452) | human saliva metagenome | host: Homo sapiens | reverse complement strand
TGATGTCCACCTTTTTAATGTATAGAAGGTATCTGATGGAGCACCCATTTTATTACTGAAGGTTTCTACCTTATAACAGATTGGATAAAAGTAATAAGTAATTATTCGATCACTTACTGGTACATACTGTACTCTTTCTAGATCGAGAGAAATTTGTAGTTTGGTGTTGAAGCCAATTATCTTTTGCAATAACGACTGCATTTGAACGTTATCATTTTTCAAGATTTGTCGTATCGTCTGTACCAGATATTGTAATCACTTCACCCTTCTTTACTCTAAAAGATGGCGTAATATGGATTGGTGATAGTATTACTTCGTTAAGAGAAATTTGTTGATCATCAATAAAGTAATTTTCATAAAGTTTTAATGACAACTCACTCGGATTAATCGGATTACATTCCATATCATAAAACTGTGATGTATCAGAAGATACTAAATCATTCTGATTAATTTCATATAAGTCGGACAATTTGTATGCATATCCAGATTCTTCTTCTACTTGTGTTACTTCATTACTCGAAGTTACTTCCTGACTTACTTGTCTTCGAGTAGAACAACCTGCTAGCACACACGAAAATAATGTAATTAATATTATCGGAATCGTCTTTTTCATAGTCACCTCCAAATGATTCTTCATTTACTGACAAATCCGTAAAGTCCTATGAGTTTAACTGTAATTACATTATAGCACTACCCCCCCATAATAAAACCCTGGGACAAATGCCCAGGGAAAAGATGGGGAAAACCACAATATATTGTTAATGTTATTTGCTAGCTTTTGCGCTTGCTTCTGCGATTTGTTTTTCAATTTCAGAAATCGTCTTGATATCTTCTTCGAGTGTCTTTAATTCTTCTTCGGAGAAGGAAGCCTTGTTTAGCTTCTACTTGTGACTTTAATACTTCGTCATAAGGCAGATTCTGTGTCTGTTCAATCTGATCTTTTGACATTGTTGCAAATACCTTATTCCATAGGTCTTGATGCTTGCCGAATACTTCGCTTTCCTTTGCATAAAGATCTGTTAACTCATCATTTGCTCCTGCAGCCTGTCCTTGTGTAACTGTTGTTGTAACAGCACTACCAGACTTTACTTCTTCAATCATCTTGATGATTTCTTCTTGTTTCTTTTCATCTTCTAAGTTACCAACGAGCGGATCACCAACGATATTGCCGTTCTTATCAACCATTACTGTTGTTGGGAAACTGAAGATTTTAGCCAAGTAGGCCTTTGCATCATCACCACCATTGATAACGATATTTCTATATGTAGCACCTTGCTTTGATAGAATATCCTTTGCGTCTTTGAGAGTAGCTTCATCTGTTGCTTCTACGTTAACACCAACGATTTCTGCACCATGTTCCTTTAACTTCTTATTAAACTTTTCAAGCGCTGGCATTTCATTTACACATGCTGCACATCCATTGAACCAGAAGTTTACAAGTGTTACTTCATTCTTGCTGAATAAGGATTCATCTACATCCTTACCATCGAAGTCCTTACCTTTAAACTTTGGGAATGCTTCTACGTTAGCTGTTTCAGTTGTTGTAGATGTTGTTGTCGTTGCTTTGTCTTCTTTCTTGTTGTTGCATGCTGCTAATGTAACTGCCATAACTGCTGCTACACCAACTAGGGTAAATCTCTTGAATAAATTCATTTTCTTTTTCCTCTTTCTGTTTTATGCCTTTTGTAAATTCTTATTTGCTACTTTTGGATTCTTAGCGTCACTCTTTTTCTTAATTGCTAAGTAAGTACTGATTGCTTTGGTTGGACATGCAGTAATGCATTCTCCACAACGGATACATTCCAAGTCACCAGTATTCTTTGTAATATCAACATCCATCTTACAAACTCTGCACACTTACCACAGGATACACACTTGTTTTTATCTACGTTGTAGTTAAAGATTGCAATCTTGTTGAATAATGCATAGAATGCTCCAAGTGGACAAATCCATTTGCAGAATGGACGATATACAAATATTGATAATGTTGTAATCGTGATGAGAATTGTAAACTTCCAGGTAAATAATGTACCTAATGTTGCACGAATGTTTTTATCTACGATAGAGAGTGGAATACCACCTTCCAAGATACCTTGTGGACAAATGTATTTGCAGAAGTATGGTAATGCAATACCTGCTTTATTTGTCATAATGATTGGAAGTAATATAACTGCTACAGCGAGAATAATAAACTTTGTATATGTTAAGAATCTTAATTTCTTCGTACTAAACTTCTTTGTTGGAATCTTATGTAATAAATCTTGATACCAACCAAATGGGCACATGAATCCACAGATCAACCTTCCAATCATCACACCAAAGAAAATTAGAATTCCACTGATGTAATAGGAGAAGTTATACTTGGATGAACCGACAACCGCTTGGAAGGAGCCTACTGGGCACGCTCCTGTAGCAGCTGGACATGAATAACAGTTTAAACCTGGTACACATACCTGCTTAATTTTTCCATTATAGAGAACCCCTTTGAAAAAGTTAGGGATATGCATGTTTGTTAGGAATGTCGCAAACATCTGAATTGTATTACGTCTCTTCAGGAATTTTAGAAACGCTCTTGATTTAGCTGATGTCATAACTATCCAATTCCTACACACTCCAAACAAAGACGAATTGCTTTGCCGAATACACTTTCAACTTCTCCACGAGAAGCGCCAACACAAATAAATACAATTGCTAGTACTATTAGAAATGCCTGTGTAGCAATTCTAAATTGTGTAGGATATTTATTTATAAAATCCATTGCATTGTCCTCCTTTACACTCATTTTCTATCTGACGTGAAAAATATAACAAAGCAGATATAAAATTTGTGTTAAGAAATTTAACAATGTAATTTTTCTGATTTCATTCATCATCATGCCTGCATAAACGCTCGTTTTTAGCATAGGAATGGCTTATCTTGTTTTCTTTTGTATGTGCTATACTTGGTACAGATATACTCAGCTTCCAACAATGTGTTGGATGTTCTTCTGACAATTAGTAACAATATGAAAGGAACATTTTGCATATGAGAATATTAGTGGTTGAAGATGAAATCGCCCTTTGTGAAACAATCGCAAAGGGTTTACGTCTTGATGGATATGAAGTAGACACATGTTTTGATGGTGGTACAGCTTGGAATATGGCAATGGATGAAAGTTATGACTTGATCATCCTAGATTTAAACTTACCTATCATGGATGGAATGGAAGTACTCCGTAATCTTCGTAAAGAAGATTCAGAAACAGCCGTATTAATTCTATCTGCACGTGGACATTTACAGGATAAGATTGATGGTCTCGATAGCGGTGCCAATGACTACCTATGCAAGCCATTCCACTTTGAGGAGTTAGAAGCACGCGTTCGTAGTCTAACAAGAAGACGCATCGTACAGAATAATGTCATTCTCTCCTGTGGAGAACTTTCGTTAGACACAAAGAGTCGAACGGTTATGGCTAAAGGTGAAAAGCTTTCATTAACACGTAAAGAGTTAGGAGTATTGGAGTACTTATTACTACATCAAGAACGTCCAGTCCCACAAGAGGAACTCATCCAACACGTATGGGATAGTAGTGTTGATAGTTTTAGTAATTCTATTCGTGTACACATCTCCGCTTTGCGTAAGAAATTACGAGCTGCACTTGGCTATGACCCTATCACAAATCGCATAGGCCAAGGATATGTCATCGGAGGACAACAGGATGAATAAACGTCGTTCTCTACAGTGGAAACTCACCGTCATTACCGCAATTATCGTCATCCTATCCTGTCTTGCGATTAGTTATGCAATCAGTAAATCCGCAATCTCCTCGATGAGTAAGATTGAAGATTCCGCAGTTGCGATATTACCAACTAGTCCTGCAACAGATACAACCGGAGAAGTTGTACAACTACAGATTTCTACCAAAGATGTCATCTCTGATATGGCAAAGGGAATCCAATCAGACTTCTGGAAAAGTAGTTTACTCATTACAATCATCATTACTGTCGCAAGTAGCTCTATGATGTACTTCTTCATCGGTTATGCATTAAAGCCTCTACAAAATCTTGGTGAACAGATTGAAGACATCCAAGCGAAAAACTTAAAACATCTAGTTGTAAGTGATCAAAGTTCTATTGAAATTGAACAACTGACAAACGCATTCAATGAGATGTTAGAACGACTCAGTAATACCTTCGCAGCACAACGGCAATTCTCCGCAAATGCTGCACATGAATTACGTACACCGCTTGCGGTAATGCGTACAAAGCTGGAAGTATTTGAAAAAAACAACAATCCTAGTGCTGCAGAGTATCAAGAAACTGTGCATATGATTCGTATGCAGACATCACGTCTATCACATGTCATTGATATTCTTCTCGAGATGACAGACCTACAATCCGCCCAAAAACAAGACCATATCTCATTAGCTGATATGGCCGAAGAAGTCGTTTGTGATTTAACAGCAGTCGCAGATAAGAAAGAAATTACTATCACCCAAAATCCAGGGACTGCTGAAATCATCGGTAATGACACCCTCATCTACCGTGCTATCTATAACCTTGTGGAAAATGCCATCAAGTATAACCATACCGGTGGAAATGTAACTGTATCCATCAAGGAAGAGAATGAATTTGCGACTGTTAACGTTCGTGATAATGGGCCCGGCATCCAACAAGAAGATTGGCAACATATCTTTGAACCCTTCTTTAGAGTTGATAAATCACGTAGCCGTGATATGGGTGGTGCCGGTCTTGGACTCGCTCTTGTAAAAGAGATTGCTCGCCAACACGGTGGCGATGTATACGTCGTACAAAGCTCAAAAAACGGCACAGAAATCGCACTCAAACTACGCCGAAAGTAACCAATAGTCGCTTTATTGGCGACTTTTTCATTTATCTCTCCGCTTGGGCGTATATGCAGGGCAATAGAAGAATGGTATAATAAAGGTTATGAAAACTGGATTATTTATTACATTTGAAGGACCTGATGGAAGCGGAAAAACTACCGTGAGTACTGCCGTCACAAAAATGCTAGAAGCAGATGGCTATCAGGTACGTTATACAAGAGAACCAGGTGGTTCCAATATTGCTGAACAGATTCGTCATGTTATCTTAGACCCTAAGAACACAGAGATGGATGCTAGAACAGAAGCACTACTTTATGCCGCAAGTAGAAGACAGCACCTTGTAGATAAGGTTTTACCTGTTCTTACCCAAGGAATTCATGTCATCAGTGACCGCTTTGTGGATAGTTCCCTAGCATATCAAGGCTGCGGTCGTGAAATCGGCATGGATGAAGTTTATGAAATCAACCAATTTGCAATTGAAAACCACATGCCGGATAAGACAATCTTCCTACAGATTGATGCGGAAACAGGTTTAAAGCGTATTCGTAGAGGAAGAGAAGTATTAGATCGACTTGATCAAGAAAGTATCGAATTCCACGAGCGTGTTCATGAAGGTTATCAAAAGGTGATTGAGAAATACGCTGATCGTATGATTATCGTAGATGCGACCGCTGATGTCGATACAGTGATTCAAAAGTCCTATGAAATTGTGAAAGGATTATTAGATGCGCAAGGATGAGTTACAGCAACAACAACCTCTGTTTTATCATGCGTTAGAAAATGCATGCATGAATCATAGAGTTGCGAATGCTTATCTTTTATCCGGTCCTCACGGAACCCTAAAACATGAAGCTGCTCTTTTATTCGCAAAGAGTGTCTTTTGCGAACAACACCACGGTATCGCTTGTGAAGAATGCAATACATGCCGGCGTGTAGAAGAGGGCTTATATGCAGATATGGTTCTACTTGATGGTTCCAAGAATGCAATCTCCAAAGATGATGTAGATGCAATCCAAGAGAAATTCTCAAAGACTGCATTAGAAGATGGAGATGGCTCACGCGTATACATTTTAGAAAACGTAGAGAACGCAAGTATCTCTGCGCAAAACAGTATGTTAAAGTTTTTGGAAGAACCAGCATCTGGTGTTGTCGCCATTCTTACTACTGATAACATCGATCGTATCTTACCAACCATTGTTTCACGCTGTACGTTAATCCCCTTCTCCCCATTATCAGAAGACTATCTACTTTCCAAAGCGAAAGAAGTTGGCGTACAAGATGTGGATGCTTACTTTATCTCTCACCTTGTAAAGATATCAATCAGATGAAGGAATTTGCGGACAGTTCTATCTTTGAAACCTGCAAGATGATGTTTAGACAATACTTTAATCTTGAAGGAAGTCGCGAAGAACTATTGGTAGATTATGATATCTCCTATCGTTCAAGCGAAAAAGATAGTGCAAAAGCAAAGAAAGAAAACATTTTATTACTCAATGGCTTCTTCGATCTCATGTCATTATTTGCCCATGATGTTATATGCAAGCATGTTGAAGGACCACATTGGTACAAAGAATTATTACAACAAGAAATAAACAAACAGAAAGAATATGGAGAATTGATCATTATCTTACAAGAACAAAAAGATAAGATTAATCGGTTTATTGATTTAAATCTATTAATGGATCAAACCTTCTATAGATTGGAGGAATTCAACCATGAACATGGAATGTGAACACGGTTCATGCGGTTGTCCAATGCACCAAGAACAGGAACAACCGACAGTGAAATATGCCTATTCCGTCGCTGTACGATTTAAGAATGCTACAAAACCGTATTCTTTTGGCTGCGATACTGCAGATATCAAAAAAGGAAGCTGGGTTGTTGTAGAAACAGCACAAGGAATTGAAATGGGTGAGGTAGATGCGGATGCTCTATCAATTGATAGATACAATCTACATATGCCAACAAAACCAATTATTCGTATCGCTACAGAGAAAGATCAAAAGATGTACGCTGAAAATGCCATTGCGGAAAGTGAAGCGTATCGTATCTGTAACGAAGAAATTCAAAGTTTAAATCTCGATATGAATCTGATGAGTGCACAGTATACACTTGATCGCTCAAAGGTTCTATTTGTATACCTCGCTGATCAACGTGTCGATTTCCGCGAGCTTTTAAAGGTTCTAGGAACTCGTCTACACTGCCGTATTGAATTACGTCAGATTGGTGAACGTGATAAGGCAAAGATGGTCGGTGGTATCGGTATGTGCGGTATGGAAACATGTTGCAGCCGATACAAGAATCACTTCGATGTTATTTCTATCAATATGGCTAAGACTCAACAGCTCGCCCTTAACGTAGAGAAACTCTCTGGTATGTGCGGTAAGTTAATGTGCTGCTTGAAGTATGAAGAAAATGATTATAAAGAACTAACAGCAGGACTTCCTAAGATGGGATCTCAAGTTGAATATGATGGCATGGTTTACCGTCTTACAAGCATGAATGTCATGAAGCAAGAAGCTAAGTTAGAAAACCGTGAACAAGTACTCTTTATTTCTTTGGATAATTTACGCGAGAAAGCTATTCCACGTAAAGGCTTTGTTCAGCAGAACAACCAAAAGAATGATAAACCAGTACATCGTACGATGGTTCATGAGGGTGTAGCTGCACCAGTGAATAAAGATAAAGCCGTTCACGTTTCAACCGACTTACCAACTGTTCATGTCGAGTCATCAAAACCACAAATAACCGTCCAAACAACAATAAGAAACCAAACAAAGCACATTCCAACAAACAGAATCAACCACGCCAAAACGTGCAAAAGAATAGTACTGAACGCAAGAATGTTACTGTGCGTACATTTGGACGCAAGAAAAAAGATGAGGGCGATAACGCATGAACCGCCAGAAATCCTTCGAAAATGAAAAACCAACGCTCTATTTAGTACCTACTCCAATCGGAAATCTCAACGAGATGACTCCACGAGCTATCGATGTCTTAAATAGCGTCGATGTAATTGCGTGTGAAGACACACGTAATAGTGGACAGTTACTAAAACATTTTGGTATTTCAAAGCGATTGATTGCTTATCAAAACTTTAATGAAGCATCCAGTACAAAAGGCATTATTAACTTACTATCACAAGGAAATAATATTGCCTTAATATCCGATGCTGGATATCCACTTATCAACGATCCAGGCCAAAGAGTTGTCAGTGAAGTGACAGCTCTTGGATATAATGTTGTGCCAATTTCAGGCTGCAGTGCTTTCTTGAATGCGCTTGTTGCCTCAGGATTAATTGCGCAACCATTTATCTTTATTGGTTTCTTACCACCTTCCACACATGATTGTGTTAAGAAACTACGCCTGTACCAATCATATCCAATGACACTCATTATGTACGAAGCACCACATCGCATTGAAAAGATGCTTCAAAGCTGCTTAGATGTATTAGGTGATCGTCATATCTGTATCGCTCGTGAATTAACAAAGGTACATGAAGAATTCATCCGTGGTACAATTTCCGAGATCCTGCCAATTGCCTCAGAATTAAAAGGTGAAATGGTTGTTGTGATTGAAGGTAATCAAGATGACTATGAAAAAGATATCGATATGGGGCAAATCCTCAATATGGTAAATACTTCTATTGAAAGTGGAATGTCTACAAGTGCCGCAATCAAAGAAGTTGCCAAACAGACAGGTATCTCAAAAAATCAGATCTATGATTTAGTTCATGGAAAAACTGATCAGAAAGGTGTGTGCTAACGAATGTTAAATCAATACGGACAATTAACCTTAGAACAAACACTGTTCTATCTTGCGATTGCGATTTTACCTGCAATCTTCTTCATGATTTATATCTATCGCAATGATGATAAAGAAAAAGAACCACCACTCTTATTACTAAAGTGTATTATTGGTGGTCTACTCTCTGTACCAGTCGCAATCATATTAGAGATGCTTTCCGAACAGGTTGTCTACTATCTTTTGGAAAATGTAGTGACTGCTACACAAGTCAATTACGGTATCCTAACCGCAATCTTTGTTGGACTCATCGAAGAAGGCGCAAAATTCTTCTTCCTCTATCGATTCACATGGAAAGACAAGGCATTCAATTATCGCTTTGATGGTATTGTATACGCTGTATTCGTATCACTTGGATTTGCAGCATTAGAAAACGTCTTCTATGTATTTAATTATGGAACAGGTGTTGCTTTACAGCGTGCACTTCTCACAATTCCAGGACACATGAGTTTTGCGGTATACATGGGCTTATACTATGGTCATGCGAAAGTAGCTGAAGCTGTAAATAGCCCTGATGTAAAGTCACTAAACTTAAAAGCTTCTTATGCATTTGCGGTATTACTACATACAATCTTTGACGCAACTCTGATGGTAGAATCCGATATCGGACTAATCTTCTTCTTTATCTTCGTTGCGATCCTAGATATCATCGTATACCGCACGATTCGCTTAGAGTCCAAGAATGATATTCCTATCGTTCCACCAACAGAAGAGGATATCTACGCAGAAACCCAATTATCACGACCATCTCCAATCGTTGAAATTACACACGATGTAAGTGAACGTGAAAAAATGTAAGGTTTGTTGTATTATAAAGTTAACGATATTAATAAGAGGAGTAATTTATGTTAAGTGATCCAACAATTGTCAAATTGATTATCATGGGCCCTAGTAGGCACAAACGTTGTCTTACTTGCGGCCGTTATCTTCTTGGCATTTAAGAAAAAAACACATATTATGTAGATGCGGACGGAAACGATGTAGGTACAACAAGAAAGCCACAAGTTAAGAAAGTTGTACAAGCTACACCAATCGCTCCAAAACCAGAACCAATGCAACAACCAAAGCAGAATGTAGAGGACTCACTCGCTGCGACAACAGTTCTTACTGACTTAGAAAGACCTGTTATGCCAGTATCCCCAGCAATCAAACCAGTAAAGGTTGATTCCTTGGATACACCAATTCGCGAAAAGAATAATGACGATTCCGCAACACTATTCGAGGAAATCTTCTCTACAACAAATCTAGATGAAGCTGATCCAAAGATTCTCGTTACAATCAAAGTAGCAGGACAAACAAAGGACCATACAATTAGTAAATTACCATGCTTGATCGGTCGTGAAGCTGCTAGTTGTGACCTTGTCATCAATGAACCAGCAATCAGCCGTAAACATGCACGCATATTAATTGAAAGTGATACATTCTATTTAGCAGATGTTTCCGAACACAATGGAACATACCTAAATGGAATTAAACTACCACCGCTTGGTAAAGCTCGTATCCACGAGGGAGATCACATCAACCTAGGGCGTGCAGAAATTGTCATCAATCAAATTATTGACTAAAGATGCTTATGGGCATCTTTTTTCTTCATATAAAGAGGCAGGATAACTCTATTCGAAATACCCTACCTTTTCTATGAATATTTAGTTTAATTTAATACTGCTTATTTTGTAATTTACGATATATAAGTATATATAAAAGAGAAAGTATGATAGTAATCAAAAATAGAGAGCTCTGGCAACTTCATCTTAACTAAGAAAAAAATATTGTTGTATTCCATTAATTACTGCATATACCGCAAACAACTTTTATGTCATTCTTCATCTTTTCTTCCCTTTTGTTTTATCTATTTAAATTGTATGCCTATCATGGATAAATAACCAGACTTCACACTCCTGTTTCTAAGTTGCATAATTACTCATATTGTTCAATGATGCTTACGAGCATCTTTTTTTATGATTCTGTACAATAATGCTGTATGATTAACAGGTATGGAGGTTCAGTATGAATTTAGAACTAAACAACAAGCTACATGGATTTGTCCTTGAACAAATCAAAGATATTGAAGACGCAAAAGGAACTTTATATATGTTTCGCCACGTTCAAACAAACGCAGAACTCTGTTGGTTAAAACGTGATGATAAAAATAAGACCTTTGCGATTACCTTCAAAACAATCCCTGATAACGATACAGGTGTTTTCCACATTCTAGAACATAGTGTTCTAAATGGTTCAAAGAAGTATCCTGTACGTGAACCATTTGTAGAACTATTAAAGAGTAGTTTACAAACATTCTTAAATGCTTTTACGTATCCAGATAAGACAATGTATCCGGTAAGTAGTCGCAATGACAAAGACTATATGAACCTCATTTCCGTATATATGGATGCTGTATTCCAACCAGCAATCTATACGAATCCAAATATCTTCTTACAAGAAGGTTGGCATTATCAGATTCATGATGTAAATGAAGAGATGGAATATAGTGGCGTTGTACTCAATGAAATGAAGGGTGCCTTCTCCTCTGTTGATGAAACAATCGTAGATGAACTTAATCGTATGCTATTCCCAGATAACTGCTATAAATATGTATCTGGCGGTGATCCACGTTACATCACAGATTTAACTTATGAGAAGTTTATCGAAACACATCAGAAGTTCTATCATCCATCCAACGCTCGTATTTGGGTAGATGGTAACCTAGATATTGATGAAGTACTTCGTTTTATCCATGAAGAATACTTTGTTAACTATCAAAAGGAAGAGATGGATTTCGCAATTCCTATGCAGAAGGTTCTACCAGCTGTACACAATCGTATATCCTACGAAGTCAGTGAAAATGAACCTACAGAGAATCGCTCTCATATCTCTTTGCAAAGATTATTTCTACATACGATTCTTATGTACAAAATATCGCATGGTCTGCACTATCTTCCACACTTGTGGCCAACAATGAATCACCATTAAAGAAGGCTATCCTCTATAACAATCTCGGTGAAGATGTTGATTTAGACTTATATGATGGTATTCAACAGCCATGGCTTGTCTTAACTATTCGTAATACAGACGCAGACAAGTATAATGCAATCCGAGAAACGTTACGCTCTGCCACAAGCGAGCTTGTAAAGAATGGACTAGACCACGAAGAACTACACGCTACAATCAACCAGATGGAATTCCGTTATCGTGAAAGTCATGAACCAGCAGGTTTAATGTATGGACAACGCGCAATGGATAGTTGGTTATACGGTGGTGATCCAGCTGAACCACTATCTAATGGAAAGATATTTGATATCTTACGTGAAAAAATTGAACAAGGATATTTCGAGGAACTATTATCATCCTTCTTATTGGATGAAGAACATCTAAACTCTCTTACTGTCATGCCATCCACAACAATGGGAACTGAGCGTATCGCAGATGAAAAGAAACGTCTAGCAGATATCAAGGCTTCCAGCAAAGAGAATGTTCTAAAGTATATCGAGCAAAACAAGGCATTAGACCTCTGGCAGCAGTCCTCTGACACAAAGGAACAATTAGCTACCCTACCAAAGATTCATCTTTCAGAGATTGATGAAAAGCCAGAAAACCTTCCACTACAGATTGAAAGTGCAGTCTGTTAAGACACTGGTTCACCCTGCGCAAGAATCAGGTATTGTATACCTCTTCTTCTACTTCTCACTTGCAGGTATTACTATCAAGCATTTACCAGCAGTTGGTTTATTTACTGATTTACTTATGAACTTACCAACTACAAAGAAGACAGTTCACCAGTTACAGCGTGCTGTACGCAAGGACCTTGGGTCATTGAATATTGTTACAGATGTATACTCACCAGATAATCGTTCTGATGCATGCATTCCAGTCCTTGCGGTATCCTGTTCTGTACTTGAAAGAAATATAGATAAGGTTGTCCCACTCATTTTAGAAGTAATCAAAGATACAAAGTTTACAAAGGAAGAAATCTTACCTATCCTCAAACAAGGTAACGAAGGCGCAAGACAATCCATCATCATGAATGGACACTCCTTCGCAATGCGTCGTGTATCTGCGCACCATAGTGCAGAAGGTGTATTCCGTGAATATATCGGTGGATATGAGAATGCATTATTTAGTAAGCAGTTAGAAGATAACTACGATGAAATGATTGATGAAGTCATCAATGAATTTGAGATGTACCAGGAAGTATTATTCTCTAAGGATCGTCTGATTGCGAGTGTAACTGGTAATCATTTAGATGTGGTAGAAGAATTTGTCGCTGGTATCAATCGCATTGAAGCACAGGGAAATGTTGTACACTACCCACTCTTACAAGAACCAAAAGAAGCACTTCAAATCCCAGCAGGTATCTCCTACTCTGCTGCAGGTACTAACATTAAGTCATTCAACTTTGAATACGATCCATGCTTGCAGGTAATCGCTCATCTATTGACCTATGATTATCTATGGACTGAAGTTCGTGTGAAAGGCAATGCGTATGGTACAGGCTTTAGTGCAAATCCAAATGGAAATATCGCCGCATACTCCTACCGTGACCCAAGTCCTCTACATTCCATTGAGGTTTACCGCGATATATACAAACGTATCAAGCAACTCGCTGAAGATGAACATACCGACTTAGCAGGATATATCATTGGAACAATTGCGGCAGCAGAGCCACTCTTAGCACCAGCTGCAAAAGTTCGACTAGCAGATATTCGCTACTTCCGTAACACCACATACGAAAACTTATGTGCTGCACGCAAAAAAATTCTCTCTATGACAAGAGAAGATCTTGCAAGATACGTAGAACTCTTTGAAAAGGCATTACAAGAGCCAACATCCTGCATTGTCGCAAACGCAAAAACAATCGAACAATGTAAGGAAGAAGGATACACTATCCTTGATCCAATCTCTTAAAACGGCAGAAATGCCGTTTTTTATTGTTCAAATGTGTCTAACTTTCATTAAAAATGAAATATTTTCAGGTTAGTTAGTTCTAACATGCGAAAAAATCACAAACTTCTTTGAGCAAAGGTGTTGAATTCAAAACAAATCATTCTATAATGATAATGGTTCTCAATAAGTGGTGATTATGAAAAGAAGACAGACTTATCAAAAAAACAGGAAATATTGAATATCATCCAAGGAGTTGGAACGCATATGACTGCGGAAGAAGTTAAGTCTGCTTTAGATCAAAAGGAGACCGGCATTGGTTTAGCGACTGTATATCGTAATCTCAATCTTCTCGTCCAAGAAGGTGTGATTCGTAAGTATACAGGTGAAGGCTACAACTTCTATGACGGTAACCCTGCTCCACACGATCACTTACGTTGCACAAAGTGCGGTAAGATGATTGACCTTGGTGAAATGCCTTATGACTCTTGCCCAGATGAAAAGGTAGAAAAATTCACCGGTGGAAAAGTATTCAGTCATGTCACTATTTTTGAAGGAATTTGCAAAGATTGTCTAAATGAGGAGGACACAAGCAATGGAATTAAAGGGTTCAAAAACTGAAAAGAATTTAAATGATGCATTCGCTGGCGAGTCAATGGCTCGCAACAAGTACACTTTCTTCGCTGAAAAGGCTCGTGAAGAAGGTTACGAACAAATCGCAAACATCTTCTTAGAAACAGCACGTAACGAACAGGAACACGCTAAGCAGTGGTTCATCGCATTATGCGGTGGCGCTATCCCAACAACTCATGAATGCTTACAAATGGGTGCTGATGGTGAAAACTACGAGTGGACAGACATGTACAAGAGAATGGCTGCAGAAGCTCGTGAAGAAGGATTCACACGTATCGCAGCTCAGATGGACATGGTAGCTAAGGTTGAAAAGGAACACGAAGAAAGATACGAGAAGTTAAAGGCTAATGTCTTAAACTCACAAGTATTCGAAAAAGGACGAGCCAGTAGTATGGCAGTGCGAAATCTGTGGTTATACAATTGAGTCCAAGAAGGCTCCTAAGATTTGCCCACTCTGCAGCTACAAGGAAAGCTTCTTCGAAGTTAAGAAGGAAAATTACTAAAATAAAATGGAAGCCAATCTACTATAATGTAAGGCTTCCTTTTATTTTGTTACGATAATCTTTCTGGCAGTAATGATGCGTATTCATCTATTTCATGCATTTTTATCCATGTAATTGTCTTTTTAAGTTTTTTTCTAAGAATATACTATTTTTCAGTAGTTTGGCACAATTCTTCCAATTTATCTCTAGCATCTTCTTCAAAAATACATTGCTTTTTAATATTATCTCTGCATAAAAGATATAGCGAAGCATCAACATCCCACTTATCAAATTCAATCTCTCTTTGAAGAGTATGATGGTTATAATCCCAAATCATTTTCTTTATGAGCAGATCTGCCTTTTTTTATAATCTTTATTATCGTCTTGATAAATATATTCTATTAACGCTTGATGAATCGCGGGAGCATGAACATCTTGTAAGAGCGCCTGTTCGATATATAGACTATAAAAATAAGTAGTTTGGCATTTTTTTACATATAGTATTGTTTTTTTATTGCCAGAACAAACAGATAATGCACTTGATACATATCAGAATATAAATCATGATGTGTCAAAAAAATATCCTACCAATAATAATACTGCAAATCAAATACGTAAGTATCAGTAAAACTCGTTCTTTCAAACTGGAGCAGTTTATTTTTGATAAGTTTCCAATGTGTCACTTTCTTCAATGATACAGGGGTCTCGTTGAAAGTCACTTGCATCAATCCATCAATGGATTTATCAAATCATCATTCTTGTTATGAAATGCAAATCGAAAAACAGAGGAAAAATATAATTCGAGTTTTTTTAAAGATTAATTTTTACTGGTCATCGATAGAAATAAATCTGTATAAATATCCAACTCAATCTATGATAAATGACAATCAATTGAATATAATCAATCAGATATTCCTATATATATTCTTAGCAGGCCTCAGCAATATTCTCCAAATACAATACGAAAAGGAAAGTTAATATTGCTAAAAAACATCTAAAATATAATACCTTTTTTTCTCTTCATTGTATTTACCCTCTTAGTTTAATATTTAGAAAAAGCATCACTTATGTCTAAAATCACTATACTCATCAAAAATCATTAACAGAATGATTGTTGCACAAAAAGCTCAAAAAGAAATATTAGCATCATTTTTTTCGTGTGAAATAACTTGATTTTGTTAGGATTATTCTTGATTGAAAGAATGTATGTAACAATAGCTACAGCCATTAATCCAAGAGATCCTAACAAAAACAAAATACACGAAATCTTTCATATTTATTAAGAAACGTAGCAATAGCATATGAAAACCATTAAACATATATAAGAAATAATTTCATATTTAGTATGTTTCTTTATCTTAAAGTTTTTTAGCATAAATATCCCCTTCACATAATTATTCGGTGATACTAATTCTATATTTCTCTGTCAATTGAATTGTCTTTAAAAATACTTGCTTATTTTTTTATCACATTAATACACATTCAGTATTTTTGTCAAAAATTATTCATTTGCGTTATCTTTACTAAATTAGAATACTATATCCTAAATATCTCTAGCATGAATATAACAGAAGATATTTCATCAAAAGCGGTTTGAAAAATACCATCTTTTTTTCTTTATGATTATGTTAGTGAAAAAGAGGAACATCATATGTCACAAGAAATCTATGTAAAAACCCAAGAAAGTTACACCCCTAAATATCCTACTTATCTTAATTGGATCATCCTTATACGCATTATCAGTCAACTTCTTCTTAGTACCTTTAAAGCTTTACTCTGGTGGAGTGCCGGGTACAGCCCAGATGTTACGTACATTATTCTTTTCCAATATTCAAAATGTAGATACAGCAGGTATTATCAACCTTGCGTTTAATATTCCGCTCTTCCTTCTTGCTTTAAAGACAATGAAGAAACGCATGGTTGTAGGAACAGTGCTATCTGTAGCCTTACAGACAATTATCTTTACATATATTATTGCGCCTACTGTGCCTATCCTCGATGATAAACTTGCATGCATTGTGATTGCTGGACTATTAGGTGGTGTTGGATGTGGACTAATACTTACCAATAGTGCAAGTGCAGGAGGTTTAGATTTATTAGGCCTATATCTAAGCCATAAGTCAAAGAAGATTTCTGTTGGAATCTTTAATATTATTTACAATATTATTCTCTATACATTAATGGCAATATTATTTGATGTATCAACCGCACTATATTCGATTATCTATATCGTTGTATTCTCTGTGACGATTGATCGCTGGCATTATCAAAACATTGAAGTTGAACTAATGATTTTCACACATGTGCCTGAAGTGAAAGAGATGATCATGCATGAATACGCAAGAGGTGTTACCTGCTGGGATGGTAAGGGTGCTTATACCAATCAACAAACAGAAGTACTCGTAACAATTGTCGCAAAAAGTGAGGTATCTTCTGTCCAAAGAGAGATTCGAAAACTTGATCCAAATGCCTTCGTAATCACACATACACGTGTTTCTGTATCTGGAGGTTATCAAAAACGCCTTGTATAACGCAAAAATACGTTAAATAGTGGAATTATTTTTTCTTTGTGATACATTTTGTAGTATAGAAATCGTGAGGAACATATGAAAACAACACATACAATTTTAATTGTTGATGACGATGTCGATATTTTAGAAGCCCTAAAAATCTATTTATCCAAAGATGAGTATCAATTACTAACAGCTCGTAATGGAAAAGATGCAGTTGATATCGTTAAGACAGAAGATGTTGATTTGGTATTAATGGATATTATGATGCCTATCATGGATGGTATTAAGCGACAGAGGAAATTCGCAAACTTACAAATATCCCAATTATTTTACTAACCGCAAAGAGTGAAGATCAGGATAAAGTAAACGGTCTTGATATTGGTGCAGATGACTATATCACAAAACCATTCAATCCATCCGAAGTTTTAGCACGTGTTAACTCACAGTTAAGAAGATATCACCAACTTGGTGGTGTTAGTGCAGATACTGATGAACTTATGATTGGTGGAATCATTTTAGATGACACCACAAAGAAAGTATCTGTTGATGGTAATGAAGTCACGCTTACACCGATGGAGTTTGGTATTTTAAAGATGTTAATGAAACAGCCAGGAAAAGTATTTACTTCCGCTGAGATTTATAAAAATGTATGGAATGATGAACCAATTGGTAGCGAATCTGTTATCGCTGTTCATATCCGTCACTTACGTGAAAAGATTGAGATTGATCCATCTGAGCCAAGATACATCAAAGTAGTTTGGGGACAAGGCTATAAGATGGAGGATAGTCATGAAAGAGCGCAATAAAAAAAGATTACGTTCAAGTTATCTATGTAAAGTCATTGCGTTCATCCTTTTTGCGCTTGCGGCGACAGCAGACATCGTTGGAATGAATGCAATTTCATACTTATCTACTGCAGGTGCTTATGATGGTATTTCTAAATATAGTGATACAGCAGACGCAAGGGCTCGAGCAGCAGTAACAGCTAATAACTATGTCTTTATATGCATTAGATATTAATACTAATTTTGTTGGCGACCAGTACAAAAGTTTCGACCGTGAAAACTCTAACCTTTCTGTCGAAATCTACGAAGTTGCCACAAATCAATTAATTCATAAAAATTTTGATGTTGAAGAGTCCACACTACATGGTACCGCATATTTCTATGGTAATAATTCTGATGGTTACTTTCCAAGACTACATCGAAAAAAATAATGAACCAACATACCGTATTGAATACTCCCTTGCGAAAGATTTAAACGCAAGAGATGACTTCTATTACTGTGATACAGTTTATAATCTTCAATATAGATTCCGCTATATCATATTCCCGATTGAGTTTTTTAGTATCATCATCCTTATCGGTTCTGTTATATTCCTATTCTATGGAGCAGGGCATGTAGATGATAAACCAGGTATTACCTTATCGTGGATTGATAAGATACCACTTGATATATTTGCCTTCATTGTTTTGATGGTTTGGACATACGCAAGTTTTTATACATATAATAATGGCTTCCCTGATATCGCAATCAACTTCTATCAACAGGGATATTATTATGGCTTTGCGAAAGCAAGTATTATTAAATACATCATGGTAATTGTTGGAGGTGTAATCCCATTCCTACACTTCACATTATTATTCTTCCTAAGTCTTGCGACACGCATTAAATATGGTAATTGGTATAAGAATACATTGATATACTATATCGGTACAATCATCTCAGACCTTCTACAAATTGGTGGATATTTCCCTGCCTTCTTACTAGGTTCCTTTGTGTTTTGGGTGGCTTTCTACTTCTTAGTACAACTCCAGTTATATGTATTATTAGGTCTCTTCTTATTTATCGCTTCCTACGCCCTTTTCTGGCGTGCATATGAATCAGCTTTGTTAAAGAAGGCGATTCATAAATTCGCAAATGGAGAAACAGATTTCTCATTTCATACTTCAAGACTTTCTCATTTCTTCAAAATACAGGCACTTGACCTATACAAGATTAAAGATTTTGCGGAAGCAGCTGCTAAAAAATCTATTCGTGCAGAGCACTTGCAGAATGAATTAATCACAAATGTCAGTCATGATATTAAAACACCTCTTACCTCAATCATTAACTATGTGCACCTCTTACAACATGTTGAAGATCCTGAGCAAGCAAAAAAATATATTGCGGTATTGGAGAAACAATCAAAACGTCTTCAAAAATTAACAGAAGACCTTATTGAAGCCTCTAAAGCAAGTACTGGTAATATTACGGTAAATATTATGCCTAATGATTTACATGAGTTACTTGAACAAGCTATCGGTGAATATTCTGATCGCTTTTGACGCATGTAAACTAGAGATTGTGACAAACATCCCAGAGAGTGCACGTTCTGTTATGGCAGATGGTAGACTTCTATGGCGTGTATTTTCTAATCTATTCTCTAACTTAGTGAAATATGCACAGCCAGAAACGAGAGTCTATATCAATAGTGTCCGTACAATCGACAATAACATTATGATTTCAATTAAGAATGTAAGTCGTGAAGCACTCAATATTTCCGCAGAGGAATTAACGCAACGCTTTGTACGTGGCGATGAATCACGTCATAGCGAAGGCAGTGGTCTTGGTTTAAATATTGTAGAGAATCTAGTCCACCTACAAAATGGTTATTTCAATATCGTTATTGATGGAGACCTCTTTAGAACAAATATTATCTTACCAGCAAAACCTGAAGAAGTTCCTACACAGGATTCTTCGACAGAATCTAACGTATTCGATAAAAATTAAAGATGGAGATTACACTATTCTCCATCTTTTCTCTTATTCAATTTCGATTGCTTGGTCATGATGTACAGACCATGCATACGCATCAATTGTTTTATCTGGGTAAATCAATTGTAGTGCTCTTCTGTATGTATTGATTTGTTCTGTATACAATGATTTGATTTTAGATAATTCTGCGTTATCCGTCTTAAAAATCAATCAAGATAATTCTATCTTCTAAGATTGACACAAAGTCCATAATTCCATGTATCTTTTCTTTTCTCTGTTTGTACATAGAAAGGATACTCATGATGAATTTCACCTTCTACAGCTTGGTGATAAATCTCTGAATCACCGAATGCTAGCAGATGTTTTAATTCTGTTGAAGATATACTTAAGAATGTTAAATCATCTGCGTTAAATAATCTAGAAGGAAGTTCTTCAAAACATGCATGAATGCGCGTACCATATTCTCTTCCAGCGTTTGTTTCTGTTAAGTCTAATGCTGGTAAACTACTACCAAACTCAGTAGAACTTGGGGTTAATACTTCCTTCTCTTCGACACTTATATATCCATAGTGTGGTAGTTTCGTAACGGTCTCTGTTTCTTTGTGTTCTAGGAATACATTCCATGATGGATCAATATCCACCTGCTTCATAATTGGTTCATTTGCCATTGTGCTAAGAATCAATCCAGACATACCATTACGAATAAGCAAATCACCTAACATAAACTTCTTTCCACGATATGGAATTGGTTTTGGTAATGCATCTACGATATATAGTCTTCGTACTGCACGTGTAACTGCTACGTATAAGATACGAATAAATTCTTCCACATCTTCGAGATTTGTTTTATATTCGATTGCACGTTTATGAATTGTCTTTCGTTTTGCACGATATGGATTTGTGCATAAGAAGTTTAATCCTAGATAAAGATCATCATCGACGTTGACTGCTTCTGCACTATCTCTAAACTGATTTGTCGCATTACTCCATAGGAATACATACTTATACTGTAATCCCTTTGAATGGTGAATTGTTGTGACAGTAACGATATCATCTGCCGACCCTTTTGACACAGCTTCATTCGATACTTCGTCTTCAACTGCTTTTAATGCATTTAAGAATTCCGCTACAGAATTGTACTTCGCAGATACTGTCATTTCAAATAGATAATCAAAGTTTGACTGTTGACTGATATTTAAACGATTGAAGTACGTATTATGATTCGCAAGTTCTGATAACATTCTTGGAATACCATAGGTATCCGCAATTTCTTTATACATCTGTAAATCATCATAGATACCAAACTCTTTGGCAACTGCTTTGATTGAACCCAGTCTTATCTTTGCCTTAGCAATCTCTTCATCACTATGGTTATAGAGATTAGAAACCATGCATGCAAATAGAGCAGAATCTGCTTCTTCATCCAACATTGCAGTACATAATGCAATGACTGTTTGACATAACTCTGAACGATAGAATCCTTCACGTGTATCAATGCTGTAAGGAATTCCCTTCGCTTCAAAGGCTGCTTTCAGATATGCTTTATCCCCATGACTTCGTAAAAGTATCGCAAAGTCATGGAAGGATGGTAACCTTATATCATTCTTCTTTGCAAGTTCAAGTTCTTGATTATAGGTATCAATAATCTTATTGGCAATCCAGTTTGCCTTAATCATTTTGATATCTTCATCTTCGTCCTCATCATCACTGACAATCGCTGTTTTATTCTTCGGCGTATAACTTGCAAATTCAATGAGTGCATCTGGACTATCATTCTTAGGGAACCAGTCTACAATATCATCTTCACCATACTTTTCTGTACTCTCCTTAACATTCATAATCTTTTGAAAAAGTATGTTTGTAAATTGAATAATACGTGCATCTGAACGGTAGTTTCTAGAAAGAATAATCTTTGCTGATTGCATCGATGAATCAATTGTTTCTTCAATAATCTTTTCTGACTCATTTAGTTTAGAGCGCATCAGTGATGGCTTTGCCTGGCGGAAACGATAGATAGATTGTTTTGTGTCACCTACACGGAAGATACAGTTAGGACTAGCAATCATCTCAATGATTGTGTCCTGTAGTTTACTTGTATCCTGGAACTCATCAATCATGACTTCCTGTAGGTTTTCACGGATAACCTTCGCAACATTTTCATGTTTTAGAATTTCATATGCATAGCGTTCCATATCCGAGAAATACATAGCAGTATTCTCTTGTTTGATGCGTATACAATTTTGATATGTATTCTTCGCTAGACTGATGAGTGCTGTATTGATGGCCGAGGCATCTCTTGCGTCTGAAACAAAATCATCTTCATTCAAACGTTCTTCTGACATATTCTTGAGAGTTTTCTTCAAATGATCCATTGCTCGTGCATGTTCTGGATAATTCTCTTTCTTATAACTTGCAAGCTTTTGTATCATCCATCATTTGAATTTGTTGTTTATAGTTTTGATAAATCGCAAAAGTATATGCATTACTTTCATCTTCTGGCATCAGTTCAGCCTGTAATATTTGAATGATATTTAAGAATGTATCAAAAGCTACAGAGTTATCAATTACTTTTCCACGTCCATTAATAGCCTCTGGTAAATCCTGCAAGATTTCTATATCACGTTGTAATACTGCTAGTTGCCCATACAAGGACGCAAAGAAATACTTGCGGATATTGATCTCAAAATCATCAAAAGATGTAAAGTTATTTGTACTTGTAGGATCAAACTTCTTTGGATACATCTTTAATGCATGTTGGTACCATTCATCTGGGTCAACAGAGGATTCCGCATGACGATTGATTTTCACGACCGCATCATATAGTCCATCATAGTCGTCAGCTCGACTAGAGAAGTAAGAAGTGAGCGCAACTGTTTCTTGTGGACTTGTTTGATATGCATACTCTAACGCTCTCATAAACGCATCACGCTGAATATTTTCATTTTGCCCACCCGAAAGAATATTCTCTGTCGTAGCTGGGTCTAAGCCAATGATATTGTAATATTTTTTGATAATAGACAAGCAGAAAGAGTCAATAGTTGTGATGTTCGCACTTGCTAGCGCGATAATCTGATTATCAATATATTGAATGAGTTCATTATCAACAGTTACTTCTTTTTCTGCTAACTGTTTGATTTCATTTAACTCTTGGGCAACACGCTTCTTCATTTCACTTGCGGCTGCTTCAGTAAATGTTAAAGCGAGGATACGTGATAAAGGTACACGTGGATTATCCTCAATACATCTTTTTACCAACCGTGATACAAGTACTTTCGTCTTTCCTGCACCAGCAGATGCGGAAACGACAATACCCATTCCAGAAGAATTACAGGCAACGGACTGTTCTGCAGATAATTGATTTTTCTCAGAGATTCTCATCTTCTTTTGCCCCCTTTGCCGCAATTTCCTCTTTATCTAATTTAAATGGTATATCCGTCGGAATACCTTCCACTTCCACTGCTGTTGGAATGCGATATTCTCCATCAAAGTGATACATTGCCATATATGGTAGTGTTGTATTTTCAATTGGAGATAGTTCAATATTTCCATTTAGAACTTGTTTGTGGAAGTTTGCATATATTCCTTCGATATATGCTTGGATCTTATCAAAGTCGTAGATATTCTTTGGACTTTTGATATGTCTTGCGTCTATATCAACATCATCACGATGTTCATTAAAAATCCATACGGCACATTCCTACTCTTAATGAAATCTTCCTCTAAACTATTTAGTAATGCATGTTTTGGCATATCTCCGCATTTATTATAAACACGATTTAAATCAATCGTTTCGTCCTTCATCGAGATATACTGTACAGCAGTCGGATTGTATTTCTTTCCTTGTAAGTTATTTGCGACAATCATCATATACGTTAACATCTGTAAACGTAGTCCTTGTTTTACTTCATCTTCACTAATGGATAATACAGATGATTTATAGTCAATGATACGAATTAAATCTTGATATAAATCAATGCGATCAATAATACCACGGATATTTACATTACCAATCATTATTTCTGGTAAGCGATATTCAAAAGTATTCTGGAATAAAAGCTTGAATCATTTTTCTAAATCATGCATGAATGTCATAAATTTAGATAATGAATCTGCTAATCTTTCCAAAAGATATATCATAGAGATATTGTTCATTTGGATGTGTTAATTTAAGTATGTCAAAAATACGGTCTTAGTAACTCTTTAATTTCATTTGATGTTAGAATATTTTCTCCATCTTCTTGTAGTGCATACTGTTTACGCTTTTTTTGAACTATCTTTTATAAGACATTAATAATGTATACATGAAATGATGCTGAATATTTCCAATCGTAATTGGATCAAGTCCTGAGAATTCTTGGTCCATAATCCCTAGTCCTTTTTGGATAAAGTATCCATATGGATTGCGGTAGTATGACTCTACCGTACTAACAGAACCATTTAATAATCCTTTTTCATCTAAGAATAATTGTTGTGCTGTTTCTGGTGTTAATTCATGTTTTATATCCATATGATTGTCTACAATCAAAATTGGCCATGGGGTATTTTCTTCCTTCATGTCCACTTTTGATTGCACTTCGTAAGCTAGTTGCATTTCTTTCCCTTGATAATCATTTGTAGAATATGAATAATAGATTTCTTCTGCTGAGGAGTCAATCCAACTAAGTGCATTCATGTAATAACCATAACGCTGATTCATACTTGGATAAGATGGTATCTTTGCAAGGTAATCTTCATCAAATAAATCATTATGAACTGGAAAGCCAGGATAATTCTTTCCACTACATCCAATAACGTAAGTAACTTCTTGTTTTTTTACTGGATGTGTTAAATCTGTCACGGTGCAGATTGCGTCTGTAAACACAGCACTATCTGAATGAATCCCCTGTAACATATGCATGACGAAAGGGATATTTTCCACAGTCTGTTTTTCACTTGTTAAAATGGACTGTAAAACATTACGTAATTGTCTTCCTTCTTTGAGTTCATGTTTATTCTGTAAGATCTTTTGGTTACGAATGATTTCAAACGCATTCATTAACATTTCTTCGAATGTTGATGCTTGTATTAAACTATCTAAGTCCTGTTGGATATGATTGAATAAGTCATCTGCACGTTCTTCAAAGTATGCATAACGTGTAACTTCCTTTTTAAATACTTCTGATTTCTTCAAGGACTGTGATAAATGTGTCGGACATTCTACATCTACCAACACTTGGTCTAGATATTTGAGCACCGTAAATAATGAACTCCTCCTCTTTTGGTCATCTACACCAAAGGCGTCGATATACAAAGCTTTCATTAAAGCTTCTTTATTCTTTTGATACGCAAGATTCACTAATGAAACATAACGTTGAATGAGTCTAGCAGACACATCATGATGAACAGTCGAAATGGTATCTCATATCTTGCGAATACTTGTTGTACAACTGGATACTGTGTCTTCCATGAAGTAAGCACTAAATTACATGGTCTACGATATGTTGCGATATCTTGTGCAATCGCTTCAATTTCGCGACGTGTACTGAGTGCATAGCGTAAATGTTTTTGACTTGTTGTTGTGTCTGTTGGTTTTGTTTTATCTTTGAGTTGTTCTAAAATTTCTACATAGTATGGATCTGCCTCAAAGAAAGGATATACTTCAATATCATCCTGCTGCAATTTCTGGATTGCGGCTTCTTTATTCTCTACATTCTCTTTTTCCACAAATGGAATTTCTAATAGAATGCGTATGATTTCCTTTAACTCCTTTTCCTGTTCGTTTGTCTCAGGTAAAGAATCAACTTGAATATTGCCTTGAATACACTCTAATACAAATTGAAAAATCACCTGAATGAATGCTGGATAGTCAAACATCTTTTGATAAATTGGAAACATATCACTTCTCTTTTTTAATGCATGAGAGATCTTTAGTAGTGCTGCATGTTTGTCTGTATGTTTCTCTCCTAACGCAACAGAAAGCGGAACTGCTAGTACATCTTTAACAACACCATGATTATGCTTTTTGCAAGATCTTCATAAATATACTCTTTTTGATAATTTGCACATAAAAATTGTTTTTCATATTTAGATTTTTATCATAGGCAATCCTGCATATTTGGTAAAAATATCCTGTTTTATACAAAAAAATTGTGTAATGTTACTGGATTTTTTTCAAAAATCCGCGTGCCTATAATTACATTGACAAACACTACATAATCATCAACTAACAATAAAAAATTAAATACAATTACTTGGAGGGAAGTATTTATCATGGCAATCTGTGCTATTCTAGGCCAGAAAGTAGACAGTAGGAAAGACGGAGATGACTGTCTATTTAACGGTTATTTAGAAGACTATCTCAGTCTTAGGGAAAATGAGATTGATGATGATTTAAAAGAATCATTTGAAAAAGTATTAGAAGTGGAACCTGACACAAAGATTTGTGTAGATTTACACTGCGCCGTCAACATTGAAGCTATTAGCAACCAAATCATCCGCTATAAAGACATCTGCAAGCTCAACGGGAAAGCACTCGTAATTCCTTATATCTTGTATTTTCAACATGATGATGAAGATAGAGCTATCATCATCTGTGACTGCAAGCAATACGGATATATCTATGCGAAGGGCCTTTACTACTGCATGACAGAGCCAGCTGGCGAATTTATTGACTGTAAGAATGAAATCGTTGCGATATCTTCTAACCAGGAAACAATCTTAAAAGTTCTCAATCAATTATTCACTGTAAAAGCAGGTTCTATTCAACGTAGCATTGATCACGAACTTTTCCACAATTATGAAGAGTTAAAGACCGCATCTAAAGAAGCTGCCAACGCTCTTAAACTAGAAGCGATGGAAAAACTCCCTGAATTAGAAGATCGTACAAATGCTATCTATCATTATGTAACGAACTGGTTCCTTTTAAAGAAGGTTCTCTATGTACAATATATGGTAAATAAGAATATCTTATCTAGTATTCATGAAAAACAATATTAAGAAACAGAGAAATCAAGCAAAGCTAAATTCTGAAGAGATTGATATTCTCAGTTTCAGTGAAATGTGGAGACTTCCAAAACAAGAACCTCTTGCATAAACACGTAACCTCGGCTGACTAAAGTCGAGGTTTTCTATATCCCAAACAGTGAAATTAATGCCTAATTACGCGATATATGGTAACATTTTTAAAGTAAGAGGTGTTATATGACAAAGAAACTAGCTGTAGTATCACTGCTCATGTTTCTGATTATCGCTACTTTAATTGGTAGTACGTTAATCAAGAATGATTTCTTAAATCCAGAAAAAGAGCCAGTCGTTACTACAACAGAAGATAAAAAAGAAAAAGAGAAGAAAGAAACGCCTAAGCCTGAAGTTGACCCTGAAACAGATACACGCTTCAGTGATACAAACAGTATCCTACTTCTTGTAAACAAAAAGCATAAGCTAGAAGAAACCTATGTTCCATCTGACCTAACAACAGCAAACGTTAGTACAAATGGCACCGAGTGGACTCTACGTAAAGAGGCTGCGAAAGCTATTGAAGAATTATTCAACGCCGCTAAAGAAGATGGTATTAAACTACGCTTAGGAAATGGCTTCCGTTCCGGTTCCTACCAAGGACAGTTATACCAAGCAAGTGTTGATCGTATTGGTGAGACTAGCACAAATAAAACAACCGCGAAGGCTGGATATTCTGAACTACAAACTGGTCTAGCAGTTGCGATACTTGGCGCAGATACAACCACTGATTTTAATAACAGTTTTGCGAAATCCGATGAATATAAGTGGCTCCAAGAAAACGCCTATAAATACGGCTTCATCTTACGCTACCCAGAAAACAAAGAATCCATTACTGGTTATACCTTTATGCCATGGCATTATCGTTATGTTGGAAAAGATATAGCAGAACAAATTCACGATGCTGGAGATGATACAACATTCGAAGAATTCTTTGGCCTTAAAAGGTGGAGACTACGAAAAAGAAAGCTAAACAACACAATAAATCTTAAAAGGTAAAAAAATCCCGTACGGCAATGGGATTTTTTTGTTTATTCTACGAATAACTTTGTTTTATCTAATGCTTTGATTAAGAAGTAACCAATGATGACTGAGATTAGTTCTCCAATTGCGACGAATGAACCATTGATTAATGTTCCTAATACAATTTCATTTGGCATAAATAGGTATGCAAGTTCTGCACCTACGAAGAAGAAGTTAAAGATTACAGGCATTAAGCAAGCAAGTACTGGGATACCATTTACTTTCTTATCTTTTAATACCCATGTGCAGTAAGCTGCACCGAATGTTGCGATTGTTCCGATGATTGCATCTAAGAATCCAGTTGGATTAATTCCTAACATCGCTCCAATTAAGTTTGTTAGGAAACAACCTAGTGTTACACCCCAAATAGATGGTTTGTAAATTAATGGAAGTAGTGTTAAAGCTTCTGCGATTCTTACTTGTACATTACCATATGTAAATGGTGCTAGTACTAATGATACGACGGTATAGATTGCCGCAATCATCCCAACCCTAGTTAAGGTCTTCATGTTCATAAAATATCATCTCCTTATTTTCATTTAACGTCAGGTAGCCGCTACTGACGGGATTGTGTCCGGTTATTTATTTTACGCTATTCATTTTTTTCGTCAACATAAATCTCTTTATCAAATATTCTGTTTCGTAAAAAAGATACTATCTTTTCAATAGTATCTTAACATGCGTGCATGAATTCTTTAGTTACCCCCAGACACTTTCGGCGATTTCCTTAACAAGTGCTAGTTTTGCCCATTGTTCATCTTCAGTTAACTTATTACCTTCTTCTGTTGACGCAAAGCCACACTGTGGAGAAAGATATAAGTTCTCTAATGGTACATATCTAGCCGCGTCATGAATACGTCTGATGATACGATTCTTATCCTCAAGTTCTGCAGACTTTGTTGTGATAAGGCCTAGCACTACTTTCTTTCCTTCTGGAATATATTTCAGTGGTTCAAATCCACCGGAACGTGCATCATCATATTCTAAATAGAAAGCATCTACATTTTCTTTTGCGAAGAGGTATGGTGCGATTGGATCATAGGCACCTTCGCTTGCATAAGTACTATGGAAGTTACCACGACATACGTGTGTTGTAATAACCATATCTTCCGGATGATTTGCGATAGCCGCATTGTTAATCGCAATTTCTTCTTCCGCAATGAGTCGTAAGCTTTCTTCTGTAATGTTAAATCTTCCAGAATGCACGGTCTGCGTAGAGTGTCCATGTACAATCATCTAACTGTAGGTTACGACAACCTGCTTGATATAGTTCCTGAATGACTGTTTGGTATGCTTTTACAATATCAGCCTTTAATTCATCATCTGTTGGATAGAACTTTCTTGTCTCTCCAATAAACTCAGGTAAGCGTAATTGAATTAATAACTGTGCAGGTGATGGAATCGTTTGTTTCGCAATTGTATTTTCATCTTCCTGTGCTTTTACAAACTTAAAATGTTCTACAAAAGGATGGTGCTCACCAGAAATCTTCCCTACTACGACAGCTGTTTCAGCCTTTGTTTCTTCATCGTGGAAACGTAGTCCCTGGCTAGACTTATGATAAGAGATTCCATTTAATCCCCAGAAGAAATCTAAGTGCCACCAACCACGACGAAATTCACCATCTGTAATTGCATGGTATCCTGCTTTCTTTTGTTTCGCAATGAGATCGAGAATGTAGTGATCTTCTACTTTCTTTAACTCTTCTTTTGTAATTTCGTTATTTTGGAACTTTTCTCTTGCGACCTTGAGTTCCTCAGGTCGTAGAAAACTACCTACATAGTCATAGCGGAATGGTATATGTTTCTGTGTCATTACGTTCACCTCTTAATTCCCTTTCTTTAGATTTTTCCCCTGTTTTTCATCTCTTGAAGAAACATCGCCATTGAAACTGTCTTCGCATCAGGAATTTTCCCTTCCATAATGAGTTCTATCAGTTCCTCTAAACGATATTTATAGATTTGAATCTTTTCATCTTCATCTAAGTGTTGACCAATATACTGATCTACCTTTGCATAATACAAGTCGATAACTTCTGTATCATAAGCAGGTGTTGGATAGATTTTACCCATGTATATCCAATCTTTTCCCGTATAGCCTGTTTCTTCTTGAATCTCTCTTTTCGCTGTTGTAAGGGCATCTTCACCTTCTTCTTTTTTACCAGCCGGAAATTCCAACGTTTCTTCTTGTTGTGCATATCTCCACTGTTTAACAAAGAAGAATTTACCATCTGTATCCTCAAGAGCGATTCCAACACCACCAATGTGCTGTACAACTTCTCTTTCAACCGTTAGGTTATCTTCTATTTCAACAGTATCTTTATATACATGTAAGATATTTCCTTCAAATATTTCTTCTCTTGTGAGTAGTCTATTCATATTGTTATACCTTCTCCATGCGGATATCATACAACAGATATATTTGAAATATCGTGAAGAATTGATGAAACACAAATAATCATTCATTGTTATCGATATTTGTATTTCATATTAAATTACATGCATGCATATACTAGTTTATTCATTTATCATGCATTATATAATCTCTAAATGAAAAATTATTTTCTGTTAGAAATGATAGTTTATTACATCATTTTTCAGTATATTGTTTCTATCATTTCTAACAGGATAGAAAAAAATGTAAATATTTCATCTGATTCTTGGGTTCATGTTTTCTATTTTGTTCTATAATTAATATGTTCTATATGGGAGGAAAACTATGAACATCAAGAAAGCATTGGCTTCAGTTTTGACACTTGCTTTATTAGCAGGTTGTACAGGCGGTAACTCAACAGCTTCAAACACTACAGCATCAACAAACGATAATGGTCGTAAGCAACCTGCAGAAACAGGCTCTAAGGATATCGACACATTAAAGTTCCAATTTGTTCCATCAAGACCTGTTGATGAAATTAAGGCAACAACAGAAGGCCTCGATAAATTAGTTATCGAAGCAATGAAGAAGAGAGGATACAACATTAAGAATCTTGAAATTTCTGTCAGTGATTCTTATGAAGCTGCTGGTGAAGCTTTATCCGCTGGTTCAGTAGACGTTGCTTGGTTACCAGGTGGTACTTATGCATTATATTCAAATGAATCAGATGTTATCTTAACAGCTACACGTGCTGGTTTATCAAATGACTCTGAAAAACCTGCTGAATGGAATGGTGATGCACACAAGACAGTTAACAAGGATACTCCAGTTACATATTACAAAGGCTTAATCTATGCAGGACCATCCGAATATGGACAACAACTTGCAAAGAAAGTAAATTCTGGTGAAGCTTTAACTTGGGAAGACTTAAACAAGGCTAAGTGGGCTGTAAGAGATGTTACAAGTTCTGCTGGTTATATCTATCCTACAATGTGGTTAATGGACAACTACGATGGTAAGACCATTAGTGATTTAGCTAACGTTACAACATTAGACTACGCCGCTGAATTCATGCAGGCTGCTGCTGGACAGATTGACGTTATCGTATGTTACGCTGATGGTCGTCAAGACTATGCAAAACAATGGCAAGAAGAATGGGGTCGTAAGGATTCTATTTGGAATGAATTGAATGTTATTGGTGTTACACAGAATATCTATAACGATACAGTTTCAGTAACAATGGCTAAGGAAGACATCTATAATAAGGAATTCATCGAAGCAATGCAGGATTCCCTCATCGAAATCGCAAATACAGATGCAGGCAAGAAGATCTTCGGTATCTACAAGCATACAGGATATGCTAAGGCTGAAGATTCAGATTACGATGGAGCTCGTCAGGCTTTATCTGTAATTGAAAAATAAGATACATAAATTTATTTGAGCGATATTCAAAATATCGCTCATTTTATTTGATTTTAATGTATGATTATTGCGTAAATATTGAATAGATATAGTGATGGAGAATAGACATGATTGAATTTAAAAATGTTTCTAAGACCTACCCAAATGGCACTAAAGGTCTACAGAATGTAAATCTAAAGATTGAACAGGGAGAATTTATCGCAATTATCGGTTTATCTGGTGCGGGTAAATCCACGCTGATTCGTACAATCAACCGTATGATCGATATTACGGAAGGTGAACTTTTTGTGGATGACACCAACGTAAGTGAACTCAAAGGAAAATCACTACGTCGCTTTAGAAGAAAGATTGGTATGATCTTCCAATCCTTTAACTTGGTGAGTCGTTCAACTGTAATTCGTAACGTTCTAACAAGTAACGTTCCAGATATGCCTTGGCATAAGGTTCTTCTTGGAATTTATTCCAAGGAACAAAAAACACACGCATTAGAAGCTTTGGATAAAGTTGGAATTTTAGATAAAGCCTATAACCGTTGCGATGAATTATCTGGTGGACAACAACAGCGTGTCGCATTAGCACGTACATTAAACCAGAATCCTTCAATTATTCTTGCGGATGAGCCAGTCGCTTCATTAGACCCTATCATGGCTGATGTTGTTATGAGTGACTTTGCAAGAATCAATAAAGAAATGAATATCTCTATCCTGTTAAATATTCACCATGTCGACTTAGCTTTAAAATACGCTACTCGTGTCATTGGTGTTCGCTCTGGTCATATTGTTTATGATGGTCCAACTGATAAGATCACAAAAGAGATCCTCGATGAAGTTTATAACGGTAAGGTAATTCCTACTTCAAAGGATGATGCGAAGGAAGTTGAAGGCAAGTAAACATGGCGAAACAAAAAATGTTAAAAACGCCACTGTTTGACAGAGTCTTTAAACCCGAACTCATTACACTGCCAAACGGGCATACCGTTGAAAGACCTCGCAGTAGAACACCTTTGATTCTTCTGTTATTTACGATTGTTGTGATTATCTCTATACGTGCAACAGGTTTTAACTTATCAACCATCATTACACGTATAAAAGAGTTGACTGTGATTCTATCGAAGATTTTCCACCCAAATTTCAATTACTTTTCTAAAGTAATCTCACCCCTGATTGAAACCATTCAGATGTCAATTGTTGGTACAATCATTGGTTCTTTGATTGGTTTGCCACTTGCAATTCTTGCATCGAGTAATATCAATAAGAACAAACCAACACTTCTTGTATGTCGTTTCATCTTATCGGTATTACGTTCGATTCCTACTTTGATTTATGCATATATCTTTGCGTTGATCTTTAGTTTAGGATCTCTTGCAGGTACAGTCGCAATCGCTGTATTTACGATTGGTATCGTTGCGAAGATGTTATATGAAAGTATTGAAACCATTGATATGGGACCATATGAGGCCATGCAATCATTTGGTGCATCTACATTACAGTCCTTCTGGGCTGCGTGTATGCCACAAATTCTACCTACCTATTTAGCGGATTGTTTGTACTGCTTTGAAATTAATGTACGTGCATCTTCCATTCTTGGTTATGTAGGTGCTGGTGGTCTTGGTATCTTAATTCGTGAACGTACTGGATTACGTGCTTACTCCGACCTCGGTATGATTCTGATTACATTGTTTGTTGTCGTTTGGCTCATTGATATGGTCAATGATTACCTGCGTTCAAAGTTATCTTAAACAGGAGGTCATATGTCAGAAAATATTATTGCCAAACTAAACGAAGAACCTAAAACCATTTGGGTTAGACTTATAACAGTTGCGATTGTTGTAAGTTTAATGACTTGGGGTTCTCAATCTCTACACTTCACTGGATTTACAGATTCTGGATTGAATGTCGCAAAGGGTCTTGTGAATGGTCTATTACATCCGAATGTCTCTCTTATCTTTGATATGAGTGATAGCGGTATCCCATTCTTACTCTTACAGACAATTGCGATTGCGGTACTTGGTACGATCATCGGTGCGATTCTTGCGATTCCTGTTAGTTTCCTAGCATCCACAAATATTGTTCCTAAACCAATTGCGATGTTATTCCGCGCTCTAATCTTATTAATTCGTACAATTCCTGCACTTATTTGGGCTCTTGTATGGATTCGTGTTACTGGACCTGGACCATTCTGTGGTGTTGTAACACAGTCGGTATGTTCTATTGGTATGATTTCCAAAATGTATATCACAGCCATCGAAGATTTAAATACAGGTATTCTTGAATCACTAGATGCGGCAGGTTGTACAACATTCCAAAAGATTCGTTGTGGTATCTTACCACAGCTTAGCGCTTCCTTTATTTCCACCGCAATTTATCGTTTCGATATCAACCTAAAGGACGCGACCATCCTCGGTATCGTTGGTGCGGGTGGTATTGGTTCTCCACTCAACAACGCAATTTCATCTGGTAAGTGGTCTAATGTTGGTGCGTTCCTATTAACACTCATCTTATTAGTTATCTTGATTGAGTATTGTTCGACAAAGGTTCGTGCTCGTTTAGCACACGGAAGAAAATAGTTAGTAAAAGCACCTGCATGCAGGTGCTTTCTTTATTCAGTATATAAGCTTCTTAGACGTTGTAATTCATTTCGATTGATATTAAATTCTTTCTCGAAATATGTTTCAACACTTCCATATTCATTAAAGATTGCGTCTAATACAATCTTTCCAATCTCTTCTGTTACACCAAATGTCATATGGTCTAACTCTTCACGTTCTGGATGTACGAGAATGATATCTTTATCTTCTTCTAACTTCTTTTGAATTGCACCACGTCGATATACATTCGTTAAAAGATAATCTTCTAATACAATTTCTCGATCGACACCTAACGCAAGTAAGATTAACATGCACGCTACACCAGTACGATCTTTACCGCTAGCGCAATGAATTAAGATAGGCACATCACCTTTTTGAATATGTTCAAACAAGACGCGGAAGGCCTGGTTATTGAATGGCATGCATGCATAATAATTCTTGAGTAATGTAAGTTGTTCCCCTACCACCTTCACCAATACGATTCATTCCTTCGGATGAGAAGTTAATTTCTTCACCACCCTCAGAGATAGCTCCACTATGTTTAATCATCAAGATATTTGGAAGTTCTGGATCTGGTCTTTGTGAGATTTCTTCGTTAGAGCGAAGATCCATGATAGCACATAACCCCAACTGCTTAAGTGTTTCAATTTCTGATTGACTCATGAAAAAAGGTGCACCACTACGATAGAAAATATTATCTTTTACAGTCTTACCCTCAGTTGTCATATAACCACCGAGCTGCCTAAAATTTAATTTATCTCTAAACCTAGTATCTTTTATCATCGTTATCTATCCTCAATGTTATGGTATCATACCATGATTTATGAATCTAACATATTTTGATGCCCAACATGTGATAAAATAATGTGGCAATTAAACAATCAATAGAAATGAGGTTTTCATGACAGATCGAATTCGAATTTTAGCCACTTCTGATGTGCACGGGTACATCTATCCACACAGTTACGCTGACGGTTCCAGTAAAGATATCGGTTTAGCTAAAATCAAAAGTTTAGTTAATATTCTTCGTGATGAGAATACACTCGTATTAGATAACGGTGATGTTCTGGAAGGTTCACCTTTAATGTACCATCACTTTGTAAAAACACCAGATGAAGTCAGTCCTATTACACGTGCCATGGCTGATTTAAACTATGACTATATTAATGTTGGTAATCATGACTTTAATTATGGAGAGGAAGCTTTGATGATGCACCTACAGAATGTCGGTGCCCCATGTATTACTTCTAACTTCTTCTACCATGGTAAACCGTTTGGCCCTAACTATGTTATTCGCCAAGTTGCTGGTAAGAAAATTGCGATTTTTGGAATCGTTACCCAATATATTCCAAATTGGGAAAAGAAGTCTCACATCAAACACATGCGTTTTGTTGATGCGTATCTTTCTGCCGAAGCGACTGTAAAACTCATCAAACGTCTAGAAAATCCTGACTACATTATCTGTATGTACCACGGTGGATTCGAACGTGACCTTGTTAATGGAAGATTAACAGAAGATGAGACAGGTGAAAACGAAGGTTATAAGATTCTAAGAAATATTCGTGGCATCGATGTCATGATTTCAGGTCACCAACATCGTACAGAGGCTGGTAAGCTATATGATACTTACTATACGCAGACAGCTGCTAATGGTGCTGAACTTGCATGTATTGATATCTATCCAGACAATAATACAATCGAGCCGCGTATCTTAAAGGCAGATATTGACGCTGACCCTGATATGTTAAAACTATTTGAGAAAGATGAAGCTACTTGCCAAGCATGGTTAGACCAAACACTTGGCACAACCAATGTTGATTTACGTGTTACCGATGAATTTGATGCACGTCTACACAAATCACAGATCATCACCTTCCTCAATAAAGTTCAACAGGAAAAAACAGGTGCTGATTTAAGTTCAAATGCCCTCTTCCTTGGCGCAACTGGCTTTGGTAGAGATATTACGATGCGCGATTTAGTCAGTACGTATGTCTATCCAAATACAACAGTTGTAAAGAAGATTACCGGTAAGATTCTTCGTGAATATCTTGAAAAGACTGCTGAATTCTGGATGATTCACAATGAACATATCGTTGTAAACCCATCCTATGATTGGCCAAAACCACAACACTATAACTATGACATGGTTGATGGCATCGAATATACAATCAAAGTTTCTAACCCTGTAGGCCATCGTATTACATCTTTAACCTACCAAGGTAATGATGTAACAGATGATATGGAATTTACGATTGCGATGAATAACTATCGTGCAACGGGTGGTGGTAACTACAATATGATCAAAGAAGCTCCTACTATTTCTACTGATCTTTCTAGCATGGTTGAACTTCTTGCAAATTATATTCAAGAACACAAAGTCATCGACTTTGAACCTGTAAACAATATTACAGTGATTAAATAATCATTATCCAAAAAAAGAATGAATCATTTATTTGACTCATTCTTTTTCTTATCTGTTTTATCTGGTAAGAAGAAGATCTGTTCTCCATCTTTTAGAGAACATGTAGTTAGAACGTGCATAACTCTCTACATAATCTGGATCTTGGAGTTTTGTCTTTTCTTCAACCAGTAATTCGTTTTCTTCTTGCATTTGAGCAAGCTTTTCCTTCGCTTCTGCCATTTGTTTACGTAACTGTAGCGTTGTCATGATTTCTCTTCCAACTGCTAATAACATAGCCATTGCTAGGCCAAGTGCGATTAATGCAACGAATTTCGAATTTAGTTTCTTCTTTCTCTTCTTTTGCCATATTTTCCTCAATACAGTTTTTATAGCACTATTCTGTTTCTACTTCAAGTGGAGCGGCTATCTTTTCCTCCGAGATAATCTCATAAAGTTCAGATGCGTCTTTCTTCTTTTTAACTTCTTCAATCGATAATACACGTACTGTGAGTTTACGATTTCCAAATGTAATTGATACAGTATCACCTGCCAACACTTCATGTGCTGGCTTTACAATGCGGCCATTGATTTCGATACGTTGATTCACCGCTAATTCTTTAGAAACCGTTCTACGTTTGAGGATACGCGATACTTTTAAAAACTTATCAATTCTCATTTCTCATTGACTCCTTTGCGGCATAAATAATCTTGATTGCCAGGGAAATATTCTGTGAATTCTTTGGTAGGATGACGATGATTGTACCATTGGTATACCGTAAAGTCGCATCCTTAGATATCTTTGTAATCTTTTCAAAGAGTTTTACACCATCTGCCCTTTGTGAAAATAGTGGAGAGAAGGTTAATTCTGTTTGACCTCGAATTTCACGATAGTTTTCTACAATCGGTTCTTCTAATGCTAAGTCTAATTGTTTCTTTAGGAATAAAGTACTGACTTCCTTTGGTAGTTTACCATACTGGTCAATGACATCATTCTTATAGGCTTCTAACATCTTCTCATCTTTGATTGCGTCGATACGTTGATACATATCCAACTTATCAAAGTCGTCTGGCGCAAACTCTTCAGGGATATAGCTTGTTGTTTGAATATTGGTCTTTGGTTTTGGTGTAAGGTCTTCTTGTTTGCGACCATCTTTCTTAGCTTGGATCGCTTCTTCTAGCATCTCAATATACATATCAATACCTACAGTATCGATAAAGCCAGATTGGTCTGAGCCAAGTAAATCACCCGCACCACGAATAGTTAAATCACGCATCGCAATCTTATATCCACTACCAAGACGAGCAAACTCTTTGACTGCGGTTAATCTCTTTTGTGCAACCTCAGATAATTGTCTACGTGGTGGAATCAGTAGATATGCATACGCTAAACGATCACTGCGTCCAACTCTTCCCTTGATCTGATAAATCTGTGCTAAACCAAAATCCTGAGCATTATCCACAAGAATTGTATTCACATTTGGAATATCAATTCCATTTTCGACGATTGTTGTACATACAAGAATATCGAGTTCCTTCTCGATAAATCTCTGCATGATATCCTCTATCTCTTCTTTACCAAGTTTACCATGGACGATTCCAACTCTAGACTCTGGCACTAAACTTGGATAGTTCTTGCGATGTTATAAATTTGGTCAATATTATTATGAAGATAGAATACCTGTCCATTGCGCGATAGTTCTTTTTGTATTGCGTCACGGATTAAATTCTTATCTTTTTCTACGACATAAGTCTGTACACTATATCGATTTAATGGTGGTGTTTCTAATAGGGATAATGAACGAATCCCAACAAGAGACATCTGTAGTGTACGTGGAATTGGTGTAGCACTGAGTGATAATACATCTACCCCGTTCTTAAGTTCTTTAATCTTTTCCTTATGTTCAACACCAAAACGCTGTTCCTCATCTACCACCAGTAGTCCAAGGTCCTTAAACTTTACATCTTTGGATAGTAAACGATGTGTACCGATAATAATGTCTACCTTACCTTCCTCCAGTTCTTTTAGTACTTGTTTTTGTTCAGCTGGACTAACAAAACGGTTTAATACTTTTACTGTAACTGGAAATTCCTGGTAACGTTTTTGGAAAGTATGGAAATGTTGTTCGGCAAGGATAGTAGTTGGACATAGTACCGCAACCTGCTTATTATCACAAATCGCTTTAAACGAAGCACGGATTGATACCTCTGTCTTACCAAAACCAACATCCCCACAGACAAGACGGTCCATTGGTTTATTACTTTCCATATCCTTCTTAATTTCCGCAACTGCCTTTTCTTGGTCAGGCGTTAAATCAAAGGAGAAGGAATTTTCAAACTTCTTTGTCATCTCATTATCTTTTGAAAAGGCAAAACCGATATGTTGTTCACGATTGGCATAGAGTGTTAATAAACGTTCTGCGATATCTTCGACATTACTTTGAAGACGCTGTTTTGTCTTCTCCCAATCACCAGAACCAAGTTTATTTAACTTCGGTACAACCCCTTCTCTTGATACAAACTTACGCACAAGGCGGAATTGTTCTAGCGGCACTAATAACTCTGTATTACCACGATAGATAATCTTCAAGAAGTCTCTTTTAACTTTCTGAATCTCGCGATTTTCAATGCATATATATTGTCCAACACCATATTGGGCATGGACAACATAATCACCAGGTTGAAGTTCATCATAACCATGAATAACTTCCGCATTACGGAACTTATTCTCATATCTACCTTTATGGTGATGATAGGCAAAGATTTCCGCAGCTGTATACACCTTTAGATTTTCATCAACGAGATAGAATCCCTGCGCAAAGGAATTTGTATAGATGTTGATACCTTCAACAGGTTCCTCATCATCTGATAATACATGATATGGTAATTTTATCTCTACACATTTATCAATAACTGTTACAACTTCTTTTTCCGATAATGCTAAAACAACTGGCATCGGCTGATGAATTAGTAATAGTTTTTGTTCGAGGGTTTCATTTGGAATATGTAATTCTTCGATATTGACCACATTCTCTGTGAATGGATCTTCTACAACTTTCTTACCGTGCTTTGAAAGACTGTGGATATCATGCCACATTGCAAACTTCGGTAACATCTTCTCTTCTTGAACCATCTCTTGAATGTAGCTTACTGTCTCTTCATTTAATTTCTTCGCTGCATCAAGAATGAGCTGTTCATCGGAATAAACAATCAGTGGATTTTGCATGTAATCCCAGATACCTGCTGTCTTTGACAGTAATGCCATGTAGGAATACATATAGGATGAAAACACCTTTTCACGTAATGCATGTAAATCTGATTCAATTTCAGCTGCCAAGATTGGTTTATTTTCTTTCGATAATAATTCTTCAGATTTACTACAGATTTCTTCAATCTGTTCATCTGTAAAGAATACATCGCCAGCTGGAATAATCGTAACTGTATCAATCTTTTCAACTGTCTTTTGTGTAGTTACATCAAAGAAGCGAATCGATTCAACTTCTGTATCAAAAAACTCAATACGAATTGGAGAGTCATAGTTAATCGAATATACATCAACAATACCACCTCTTGCGGCGAAGGTTAATGGTTGATCAATGTGAGAAGTCTTTTGATATCCACCCGATAATAATTTTTGTTTGAATGCATGCATGTCCAGCGTATCACCTGTATGGATCTTGATACAACGATCTTTAAAATCTTCCGGAAATGGTAATTGTCTTAACAATGCGGATGGACACGTAATCACTACTTGGTTTGGATTCGATAATAGTCCTGCTAAGGTCTCTACCTTCTGGGCAGTTAATTCAGGGCTAGAGGCAATCGCTTCTACGCGTAACGATTCATCCGCACCAAAAAGAGCACAATCTTTTTCATCTAAGAGTGTCGCAATCCTCTCATATAAACGTTGTGCTGTATAGAGATTCTGTTTTACAACCAAAATTGGTCTTGGCTTCTTTTGGAAGGAAGTCGCAATGACTAACGCTTCTTCAATCAAAGAAGTATACGGAATTGGAGACTTTGCGTAATCCAACAGTTTTACAGCTGGATTATCCACCATTCTCTCATATAACCAATTTGGAATTTTCTGTATTGAACTCTTCAAGTAATCTCCTTTTTTATGTCTTCTTATTTTATCATCATTACTCTTTGAAAAACAGAAGAACACTTACCCAGTCTTTTTCAAAGACATAAAAAATTGCCACAAATCATGGCAATTTAACTTACTTCTTCTTTTCTTTGATGTTGTATTTGTTCATCACTTTATCTAAAGGTTCATTGACCCAAGCAGCGGCCGCATCTGCAGCGATAGAGATGATTCGTTCAAACTCTTCACGTTCTGCCTTTGGAACTGGGGATAACACCCAATCTGGAACCTTCGCATGATTACCTGGCTCACTATGACCAACACCAATACGTACACGTGCAATTTGGTCCGTCCCCAATGCGTTGATGATAGACTTCATGCCCTTTTGTCCACCACCAGAACCATTCTTGCGAATACGCAATGCACCAACCGGAATATCCATATCATCATGTAAGATTAGAATATCCTCTGGCTGTAACTTATAGAATTTTACAGCTTGTGAAATTGCGCTTCCCGATTCATTCATATATGTAAGTGGCTTCATGAGTGTTACTTGTTCGCCATTGATTCTAACACTTGCGATAAGTGCATTCCACTTTTCAGATGTAATGGAAGTCCCTAACTTTTCAGCTAATTTATCCACAGCTAAAAATCCACTGTTATGTCTTGTCTTTTCGTATTCCTTGCCAGGGTTTCCTAAACCTGCAATTAACTTCATTACTTCTTATCCTTCTCTTCTAAATCTGCATCCGTTAATTTTTCTAAGACCATTGTCTCGGATAGATTTTCAGATGGTTTCTGATCTAACTTTTCAATATCACTATCTGTCAACTTCTCTAATACCATTGTCTCAGATAAATTTTCTTCAGAATTAGATTTCTTGTTTTCTACAACTTCTTTTTCAACAGGTTCTTCCGTTGTATTATCTAAAGTAATATCTAAACTTTGAATCCATCTCTTACCTACACCTGTTTGTGCAAACTGCTCTAACATAGGCTTCATTTCTTCTAATTTTTCAAACTTAGCTTGGTCTTGATAAATCTTATAGAGTGTAGCGTTTGCGAGATTCTTATAGATACCAATCATTGTACGTGAATAGATATAGCCTTCATAGTCACCTTCAAGTAACTTTTCAAAGAATGTCTGACCACGATCATCAACAGAATCATAATATTTATCAAACTGGTCTGATAATGCCTTTGCAAGTTGATTTCCTAATAATTCTTCATATGGTTGTAACTTTGCATGCATGGTTGTACGTAAATCATCTCTACCTACATGATGTAATACATTTGGAATTGCTAGATATAGGTAGAAGAATGAATCTTCATTTGTGTCGATTGACTTAACACCTTTTTTATCTTCAATTAAAGAATCAATATCCAGTTCCTGTAAAGTAGAATCAAACTCACTAAAATCTTGGTGATATGCACATCCCCAAAGTTTTAATACACGTCCTTTATTGGCAAACTCTGGATCATTCACTGTTGAAATCAATTGATCAACGCGGTTAAAGAACATATCCTTTTCATTAATCAAACGTACCGTATCAATAATCATCTTATTTTTTTGCCATTACGTTTTGATGAAATAAACATCTTAATTACTAAATATGCTATTGCAAAATACATTGCGAATGTTACTAATCTTGCTGGATTCATATTTTATTCCTCCCGTACCTATTTATATATTATACATTTATATACAACACAAATATATACTATACAGGATAATCCTATACTTGTTCAAAATTTGCGAATCATTTGTTATATGGTAAAATACCTATACATATTTAATATATAAATATATAAAGGAAAAAAATGTTATGGAAAAACGAAAAAGAAGATCAAAACGAGATTTCTCAGTGTTCCGACACTGCTTAAATTCTTATTACTTGTATCTGTATGCTTATTCTGCATAGCTGTCTATGTAAATAGTCATCCAGAATTATTAAAGAAGACAACACCTACTCCAGAGCCTACAACAGCTGCTTCAACGGTGGAACCTACGGCATCTGCTTTACCTGCCCATTTAACAGATCCAACCAGTGTTACGGTATTGGTTGATAAAAATCACTCTCTATCACGTGACTTTGTGCCAACGAACTTAGCTACTCCTTATTTACAGAGTACTGCGGATGTCATCCAAATCCGCCAAGATGTTGGTGATGCGGCTAAGTCTATGATTTCTGCTGCGGAAGCTGCTGGCATTAAGTTATATGTAACTGCTGGATACCGTTCTTATGATGACCAACAAACACTTTATGAGGACCGTGTTAGTAAGTTAGGTGAAAAAGAAGCTTCTGATACAACAGCCAAAGCTGGTTATAGTGAAAATCAAACAGGTTTAGCACTCGACTTCACAGATACAGCAACTGGCACAAGCTCTGTAGATTTCGCAAATACACCTGCTGGTAAATGGTTATATGAGAATGCACATTCTTATGGCTTTATCCTACGTTACCCTGATAAGAAACAGGATATTACAGGATATTCCTATATGCCATGGCACTATCGTTATGTTGGTACAGATGTTTCTAATGCAATGTACGAACAAGGTGGATCCAATTTAACATTTGAAGAATTTTATCAGATAACAAAGTAGAAAAATCTCTACTTTGTTTTTTTGTATGTGTAAAAATTAATTAGTGAGTTTTTTTCATCTATTTTTCATTCTAGCGTTGACATTTTTTTCACTTCAAAAAGTATTATTTATGAGCATATGTTCAATATATAGTAATTTGGAGGTGGCATGAATGAAGAGAACATACCAACCAAGCAAGAAAAAGAATAAAGCTACACACGGCTTTAGAGCCCGTATGGCTACTGTGGGTGGACGTAAAGTTATCAACAGACGTAGAGCTAAGGGAAGAAAGGTCTTATCTGCTTAAGAAGCCACCATTGGTGGTTTTTTTCTTACTGTAGAGGTTAGAGATGAAAGTAAAGAATCGAATTAAAAAAGCGGAAGAATTCCAATCTATGATTAAAAAGGGGGCAAAGGTTGTCAATCAGTCGTTTGTCGTCTATCATCAGCCTAAAGAAGGAGATGAAGCTCGTATTGGAATTTCTGTATCTAAGAGGCTAGGAAATGCCGTACATCGCAACCTATATAAGCGTCAGGTTCGTATGATGTGCCATGAATTGGTTGATTTTAAAAATACAAATTACGATATGGTCTTGATTATCCGCTTCAACTATTCTTCTCTTAGCTATGAGGAGAATAAAAATAACTTGGAAAAAAACTATTAATAAAGGCTAAAATTAAATAGTTGAAACATAAGGAGAAAATATGAAATTTACCCCTCGTACAAAGAAACTACTTGCCTTGATGGCAATTGTGACAATCGTAGTAACAGCTACAGGTTGTACAGCTCCAAAAGATGCCAATGGACACATTATTTTGATTTCCGAAAGCACAACTTTTGGTGAAATCTTCCAAACTGAAAACTGGTTTAATGCCTTATTTGTTTGGCCACTTAGCTGGGTATTAAACAAATTAGCACCAGTCATCACAGTAGGTGGTGCAATCGCTGTTGTTACTGCGGTTGTAAATGGTTTACTAGCAGTATTTACATTGAAGTCTCAGATGGGCATGCAAAGAATGCAAATGTTGCAGCCTGAGTTAAACAAGATTCAACGTAAATATGAAGGTCGTGATGATCAAGCATCTAAGATGCGTATGGCTCAAGAACAACAGCAGTTAATGAATAAGTACAACGTTAACCCTGGTTCTATGATGTTAGTACAGTTTATTCAGTTACCAATCATCATGGCAATGTTCATGGCTATCCAACGTGCAGAAGCAGTTGTCAATGGTACATTCTTAGGAATGAACTTACAGGTAAAGCCTAGCGAAGCATTCGGCTTACTATTTAAAGGTGATTTAAGTGGATTACCATACATCATCTTGTTCTTATTAATGGCTGTTACACAGGTTATCTTAGTATTATTACCAATGTACTTCCAAAAGAAGAAGGCTGCTGCAGAAGCTGAGAAACATCACCGTAAGCCAGAACCTACAAATAACCAAAACGTTATGATGCAGATGTACATGATTGTTATGGTACTTGCATTCGGTTTAATGTGGCAATCAGGTATGTCCTTATTCTGGTTCATCCGTAACATCGTAGATATTATTAAGACAATTATTGTCCAAAATATCATGGAGAACAATTCACAGAAAGAAGGCTTAAGATAATGCAAATCTATACTGCAAAAACACTTGAAGAACTTCTACAAAACGCTGCTGAAGAAAAGGGTGTTACAATCGATGAATTAGAATATACAGTTGTGGAAGAGAAAAAAGGATTACTGGGAATTGGTAATTCTGTATCCGCAAAAGTATTTAGTTCTGAAGATGTAAAAGAATTTATCTTTGATTACTTAGGTGAGTTCTTTACACATATTGATTTGGATATTGAAGTTGCGTTAGAGGAACTAGATGATAGTTATGTAATCAATCTAAATTCTGATAACAATGCTATCCTCATCGGTAAGATGGGTAAGACATTAGCTGCATTCAATACTGTATTACGTGCTGCTGTAAACGCCGAATTTGAAAAACGCATTGATGTATTAATTGATATCAATCACTACAAAGAAGAGCGCTATTACAAGATTCGTTCAATGGCAAAGCGTATCGCAAAACAGGTACAACGTTCAAAGGTTGATGTAGAACTTGATCCAATGCCAAATGATGAAAGAAAAGTCATCCACAAGGTATTAGGTGATTGGCACAACATTAAGACAGAATCAGAGGGTGAAGGAAGTTATCGACACATCTGTATTCGTTACGTCTCTGATGAACCACAGGAAGAAATTCCAAACATGTCTGAATAAGAATTCCTGAATTGGAATTCTTTTTTTATTGTCTTATATAAAAATTTTACAAAGTGAAATACATATTTCTTGTTTGAGAAAAAGCGTTAGAGTTATAATATTGGTGAAATTAATCACAAGTATATACCGGTAATACTATGATAATTCCATATAATTCATTTAAAAAAAGGAGATAAATTTTATGTCTGAAACGCAAAAGGAGACTTTAGGTTCATTCATTTTAAAGGTCTTAAATGGCGCAACAATCGCAATTGTTGTCGCGTTAATTCCTAACGCAATTCTCGCTACATTCTTAAAGCCATTTGCTTCAAATCCATTATTTGCCAATTGGTTACACATTGTTCAAGTATTCCAATACTTCACACCATTAATGGCTGGTTATTTAATTTCCATGCAGTTTAAACTTAACCCAATTCAATCTTCTTGTGTGGGTGGAGCAGCCTATATTGGTTCTGGGGCTTGGAAATTCGTAGAAGTAACAATGGATGGAAATGTTACAAACATCTTCCGTTTAGCAGGTATTGGCGATGTTATTAACACCATGTTAACAGCAGCTCTAGCAATTCTGGTTATTCGTTTAATCAGTGCTAAACTTGGTTCTCTTAACCTCGTATTCCTTCCGATTATTGTTGGAACAGGTGTAGGTTGGGTAGGTACTTTAACACTTCCATACGTTTCAATGATTACTTCTCTGATTGGACAGGGAATCAACTCATTTACAACATTACAACCAATTTTGATGAGTATCTTGATTGCGATGTCATTCTCACTCATTATCATTAGTCCACTTTCTACCGTTGCGATTGGTTTAGCAATTGGTTTAACAGGTATTTCATCTGCTGCCGCAGGTATGGGTGTAGCTTCCGCTGCTGCTTTACTTGTATGGGCATGCGCAAGAGTCAATAAACCTGGTGTTCCTATCGCCATTGGTTTAGGTGCTATGAAGATGATGATGCCAAACTTCTTAACAAATCCTATTATCGGATTACCAGTTGCGATTACCGCCGCAATTAGTTCTCTGAGTGTACCTATCTTCCAAATGGTAGGAACTCCAGCATCTGCAGGATTTGGCTTTGTTGGTCTTGTTTCTCCATTGGCTGCACTCAATGCAGGTAATATCAATGTTGTAATTATGTTAGTGGCGTGGATTGTTGTGCCATTTGTTGTTGGATTTATCGTAAATAAAGTTTGTTGTGATGTATTACATCTTTATAAGAAAGAAATCTTTACATTCAAAGGATAAAGGAGGAAAAAAAAATGTTTGTTTATATCGCAGGTGCAGGCGCAATGGGTTGTCGTTTTGGCTATCAATTGCATAAAGCAGGAAATGAAGTTGTTTTATTGGATATGTGGAAAGATCATATTCAAGCAATTAAAAATGATGGCTTAAAGATTGTTGGTGATACAGAAGATTGTGTCAAGATGACCATCATGGAACCAACAGAAGCTACAAAAGAAGCTGAGTTAATTATCTTATTTACAAAAGCTATGCAGCTTCCATCAATGTTACAAAGCATCAAACAGATTATTGGTAAGAATACAAAAGTACTTTGTTTATTAAATGGCTTAGGTCATGAAGATGTGATTAAACAGTATATTCCAGAAGAAAATATCTTGATGGGTGTTACAGTATGGACAGCTGGATTAAAGGGTCCAGGTGTCGCTAACTCATCGGTAAGGGCTCTGTAAACTTACAATCAATTGATAAGAGTGGTGAAGAAGCTGCTAAGAAGATTGTTGAAGTATTAAATCAAGCAGGTCTAAACGTTACCTATGATGAAGATGTATTACCATCTATCTGGCGTAAAGCTTGTGTCAATGGCACAATGAACTCTACTTGTGCATTACTTGATTGTACAATTGGTGAATTCTTCGCTAGTGAAGAGGCTATCCGAGTTGTAGATACAATTATTCATGAATTTGTAATGGTTGGTGAAGCTACAGGCGTTAAATTAGATGAACAAGCAATTAAAGACTATGTTATGAAGACATCAGTAGCAGCTGCAGCTCATTATCCATCGATGCACCAAGATCTCATTCAGAATCATCGTCCAACTGAGATTGACTATATCAATGGTGCAGTTGCTAAAAAGGGTGATGCCTTAGGTATTTCTACACCATATTGCCATATGATTACAGATTTAATTCATGCAAAGGAACATGTATTAAAAATTAAGTAAATAAAAATTATCCCTGTGTACTTCGTTGTACACAGGGACTTTTTACTTCACATCTGTTGGTTTAGGATGATCTGGATTAAAGAATTGTGAATAAGAATTAAAACGAATAAAGAAATAAACACAAATCATCACAACCATTACTGTCTCAAAGAGACGATTGAACATTTGTGGATCATGGATATCAAAGAGAATTGCTTTCAGTAAGCCTAATGGTAACGCTAGTAACCAAAGATACTGTTTTTTTTATCTTTGACAACGATCCAATTAAAGTAAGTTTTCATACTTTTTTTCTCCCAATTATATCCTTTCTAATTTCAATATAATACGAATTGTTTAAAATTCAATCAGTTTTGTGATATTTCTTGGGGATAACTACTTAATTTAATGTATATAGTATTGGGTTATCAACAGCTTATTCACATCCCACTAATCATAGGTTATCCACAATTGTGGATAACTGTTGAAAAAGTCTAAAAATATCCTTTATTCATCGCATTTTTTTATAAACATTATTCTGTGTATAACCTATTTTTCTACTAAAGTTATCCACCTTTTTTTCTACTTATCAACATTGTCTATAATTTCTCCACATTTTTATCCACATTGAAATTTTGTGGAAAAACTGTGGAAAAACCTCTATATTTCTTATCTATACTATATTTTCTAAATTATTGTGTTGTGGATAAAAAAATTATCAACATTTTAACTATAGATTTATCCATAATAGAGTCTTAAAATAGTAATGCGTATTAATAAAGGGGATTTTTTTATGGAACAAAGGAATGAACAATATTTGAAGGAAGTATGGGACAATCTCCTTCAATATTTGAGTGATAACCAACTAGTTGATGGAGTTATAATTAAGAATTTTTTTCAGACCTTGTTTTTTTATATGCAATTACAGATGAAAAAGTAATTATTGTAGCACCATCTATTATTCATAAACAGATTATTCAAAGCCAGAATAAAGAAATTGAAGCTTCTTTTATCGATCTTTTAAATGTAGATCACAATTTCATTGTAGAAGTACATTTGAAAGATGAATTAGCAATTCATAAAGTAGTAACTGCACCAATATCAAAGATTGATACAAGCGACTTTGTTTCACTACCGATTCAAAAAGATCGTAATTTTGATAATTTCGTTGTTGGAGACTGTAATCGAGAAAGTCACGCTGCCGCATTAGCTTGTGCAATGAGCCCTGGCAAGTTCTTTAACCCTTTATTCATCTATGGTAATTCGGGTTTAGGTAAGACACATTTATTAATGTCGATTGCCAATTATGTATTGAAAGTAGATCCTACTAAGAAGGTTTATTATACAGAATCTCTAAAGTTTGTGGAAACAGTTGTTAATGCAATTCGTAATAATAAAATTGATGAATTTAAGCAATATATGTACTCTGTTGATTTATTACTCGTCGATGATATTCAATTCTTAGCCGGTAAAGAAAAATCACATGAAGTATTCTTCACAATTTATAACGAATTAGTAAATAATCGTAAGCAAATTTGTATTGCGTCTGATCGTTTACCAAAGGAGATTAAAGGTCTTGAAGATCGTTTAATTAGCCGTTTCTCTAGCGGATTATCTGTTGGTATCGATTCTCCTGAATTTGAAACATCACTAGCAATTCTTCAAATGAAGATTAAAACTAGTAGTTATTCCATTGAAGATGTTGATCAAGATGGATTAAATTATATTGCGTCTAACTTTTCAGGAAATGTCAGAGACTTAGAAGGTGCTTGGAATCGTGTATTATTCTATGCAATTCAATTCCAACCAGATGGAGGATGTATTCGTTTTGATACAATCATGAATGCATTAAAGAATCAATCTGTTGTATCCGACAAGACTGGTTTATCTCCAAAGAAAAATTATCAAAGTTGTAGCAGATTATTATGGCTTAACAAGACAACAAGTTACTTCAAAAAAACTCGTACAAAGAATATTGCGAATGCTCGACATATTTCTATCTACTTATGTCGTAAATTACTCGATATTTCTTATATTAAGATTGGTGAAGAATTTGGTGGTAGAGATCACTCGACTATCATTAGTGCATGTACGAAAGTTGAATCACAAATTGCTAAAGATAAAGCGATGTCTGCAGCAGTAAAAGAAATTGAAGATTACTTGAAAGCATAAGTTATTCACAATTTTATCCACTGTAAAAATAACAAGTTACAATGCTAAAAATAGTATAGTAAATAAAGGCTTTCTAAGAGTTTTTCCACATTATCCACATACTTAATAAGAATAAATACTTAAAAATACTTTTAAATACACGGGAGAAAAAAATATGAATTTAACAATTTCCAAAACAGAGTTTTATAACACATTACAGTTAGTATCAAGAGCTATCTCACCAAATTCTCCACAGACATCTTTAAGAGGATTAAAGATTGATGTTAAAAGATAAATCAATGGTTGTAACTGGTAGTGATGTGGATATTTCAATCCAACGTACAATCACAGTAAACGAAAAGAATAAATTAAATATTTTTAGAAGAAGGATCTATTTTAATTGAATCTAAATACTTACTAGAAATTGTACGTAAGATTGATAGTGAAGAAATTCATGTTGAAATTATTGATGGTTCTCTTACTAAGTTCTCAGGTAATTCAGCTGTATTTAAAAATCAATGGTATGAATCCACATGACTATCCAACAATTGATTTTTTTCTAAACCTGCAAACTCTGTTGTGATATCTTCTAATATTATGTCAGATATTATTGAACAAACAACATTTGCGACTTCTATCAAGGAAACAAAAACCTGTATTAACAGGTGTTAACTTCCATCTTTCTGATAATACATTATGCTGCACAGCTACTGACTCTTATCGTTTAGCAAAGAAGACTATTCCATTTACAAGTTCTGATAGTTTCAATGTCACAATTCCTTCTAAGTCTTTAAATGAAGTAAAGGCTACAATGATTGGTGATGAGGGTGAAATTCAAATCTACTTGAATGATAAGAAAGCACAATTTGTAAATGAAGATATGATTTTACAAACAAGATTATTAGATGGTGGATATCCAGAAACAGATCGATTAATTCCTAAAGAATTCAAATATACATTAGAAATAAGTCGTAGTGATTTAATTCACGCAATTGACCGTACAACCTTCATTAAGACAGATAATATGACAATTAACCGTCTACAATGTTCTACTGATGAGATTGTATTAACGAATAAGAGCCAGGAAATTGGTGAATCTCATGAAACATTAGTTGGTACATTTACTGGTGAACCTCTAGATATTAGTTTCTCAGGTAACTATGTTATGGAAGCTGCTAGATCAATTAGAGGAGATAAATTAAAGATTGAATTTGTAGGAGAAATGAGACCATTTATTCTTAGCAGTGAAGAAGATCCTACTATCTTACAACTTGTTCTTCCAGTTAGAACTTATAACTAATTTAATATTTATCCCAAGAAAAAAATCATTGAAATAATAATTTCTTGGGTTTTTATATGTTTTATAAAAAAATTAAATGTAAAGAAGTATTGACATTACGGTTTAACAAATTATAATAAAAAAATGTAAAGAGGTCTTTACAAAAACAAAAAGAAAGCTTTCTATCATTAAAAGGAGAAAAAAATAATATGAAAAAAATTAGATGAGATGGATAGAAATATCCAATTACAATCACAAACATGGGGTTATAAATTTGCACTATTATCTCTATCTGGATGGACTTTATTTAATATCTACCAGAAGATCGTAAATGGAGTAAAACTTGAGATGATTCCTTGTTTTATTCTATGTTTATCATTATGTGTTCAAGGATTCTCTCAGCTGGCAATGAAAACATGCCATGATTGACGGTGATGAAGAATATAAAGAGCCAAATAAAGTTTTTACAATCCATTATTACTGCTGTTGTAGTAATTGTAGTTGTATTAGCTGTTGGAACATATTTCTTTCAGAAGGCATAAAAATATGAAAAAAATAAAATTAAACAATTAAGAAAAAGCTGCAGGATTACGACAAGAAGATATGGCGAAAATGTTAGATGTAAGTAGACAAACAATTATCGCGATAGAAAATGATAAATACAACCCTACACTTGAACTTGCAATGAAGATTGCAAAATTATTAAAGATGCATGTAGAGGATATTTTCTCATTAGATTAAGATATTTATCATCATAAGTAAAATATTTACAGACTGTGAAATCTATAGAAAAAAATATTTGAATAGATTTAACAGTCTTTTTTTATGCTTGTAATAATTTATAGTTTTAATGTTTTAATTGTATGTATATCTTTTTGTTACTATAGCTGTATCAAATTTTAATTCAAATAGTATCAATGATTTTCCTGCAAACTCTATAGTATTTTTTTGTAATCTGGGATTTTAGCAATAAATTGATCAGCAACATCAAAAAAATAGTTTTAGAACTTTGTTTAACTGTTCCTTTAGCTTTGACATGTTCATTTCCTGAGTGAGGAATTGTTGTAAATGCTACATGTGGATTTGATTCTATTTCTTTGATTTTGTCGTTTCTTTTAAAAAGAAGAAAAAGTAAAGTATATTTTCATTTGAATCAAAAATAATAATTTACTATTCTTACATTTGGAACATTATTTACAGAAGTTGCTAAGGCTATCTCTGTTTGTTCAGCCATAATTTTTAAAAAATTCAGTTTTTTTATATTCATTTAAAAGATCTCCTTTTTGATATTTTTAATTATATAGAATAAATGTCATATATTTCTAATCCTTAAAAAAATGAGATATAAATAAAAGAAAAATTAACAGTCTTTTTTTCAAAAAAATTATAGTAATTTTAGGTTTAATTTTTTTGATATAAATAATGTTCATAAATGCCTTTGTATAAAGGATTTTTTTATGGTTTTTATGATATAATTATTTTAGTTTTTTTAAGGTTTTTTTATGAAGGAGTTTACGATGGAAAAAAATCACAACAGAATACATTACTTTACAGCAATTTATGAAACTCTCTGGTATTGTTTCCACCGGTGGTGAGGCAAAAGCTAAGAATTAAGGAAATGGATATTGTTGTGAATGGTGAAAAAGAAAATCGTAGAGGTAGAAAAACTCTATCCAGGCGACAAAGTAAAAAAATTGAAGGAAAGACTTATGTGGTTTTCTAATGTATATCAAAAATATTCAATTAAGAAATTTTAGAAACTATGAGAATGCATATATAGAGTTTAATCCGAGTATCAATTTAATCACTGGCGCAAATGCACAGGGAAAGACAAATCTATTAGAGAGTTTAGTTTATCTTTCATTAACTCGATCACATCGTATCGTGGATGATAAGAAATTGATTCGTAATGATGAGATGTTTGCGGCGATTGATTGTAAATTTGTGGATACAGATGAAAAAAAGATATTGAAGTTATCATTCATCCGAATGGAAAAAAACTCTTATGATTCACAAAAAGACCACTTAAAAAAAGAGTAGTGAATTTATTGGTTTTGTTAAATGTTGTTTTATTCTCACCAGATGATCTTAGAATTTTTTTAATGATCAACCGAAAGAGAGAAGACGTGTGATGAATCAAGAAATCACTAAGGTATCTACAAAAATATCTATTATCTTTAAATCAATATCAAATTTATTTGAAAAGATAGAAATGCTTTTGTTAAAGAGTGAAAAAAATTGATTTCAATTATTTAGATATTTTAGATGAACAAATGGCTAAAGGTAGAAGCACATATTATCCGTGAAAGAAGAAAAGTTTCTTGAAGTAATTCAATCTGTGATTTCTAAGATTTATCAGGAGTTATCAGGTAGTCAAATCAAACTTGAAGTTACGTATAAAGACTTTCGTTGAGGATATAGAAGAATTAGAAGAGAAGATTCTAGAGATTCATAGAGAATCACGTCAGAAAGATATGGAATATCATATTACAAAAAGTTGGTATTCATTTAGATGACTTGATATTTAAGATGAATGATCAAAAATCTAATTTACTTTTGCAAGTCAGGGTCAAAAAGAGAATGGTAATGTTATCGTTTAAATTAGCTTTACTAAATTACATAAAGTTAATGACGAAGAAACAGCCAGTTCTGCTTTTTGGATGATGTATTAAGTGAATTAGATTACAGTCGTCAAAAGAAGTTATTACAAATGGTACAGCGTGATTTTCAATGCATTATCACGACGACAGAAATTCCTGATTTTTTGAAACATGCAGACATGACGGAATTTCGTATAGAAGATGGAAAAATTTTTCCACTCACAGGAGGTAAGTAATGAGCGATAAATTAGAGCAGGTAACTGAAGTATCCCAAAACAGTGACCTTGTATTAGGACAAGAGATGGATATGAAAGTTACCCACACTTATAACGACTCTGATATTCAGGTCTTAGATGGCTTGGAAGCTGTACGTAAAAGACCAGGTATGTATATCGCGTCAACTTCTTCAAAGGGTTTACATCACCTTGTTTGGGAAATAGTTGATAATGGTATCGATGAAGCAATGGCTGGATATGCATCAACGGTTACTGTAACTGTTGATAAAGACAACATTATTACAGTTGAAGATGATGGTCGTGGTATGCCTACTGGTATTCATGAAAAAACAGGTAAGTCTACAATTGAGACTATTTTCACTGTCTTACACGCTGGTGGTAAATTCGGTGGTGGTGCTTATAAAGTATCCGGTGGTTTACATGGTGTAGGTGCGTCTGTTGTAAATGCGTTAAGTAGTTGGTTAGAAGTATCTGTTTTCCATGATGGAAAAGAATACTATATTCGTTTTGAAAATGGTGGTCATCCTGTAGGAACTCTTGTAGAAAAGGGAACATGTCCTGCAGATAAGCATGGTTCCACAGTTCGCTTTAAAGCAGATCCAACAATCTTTACAGAAACAGTTGTATATGAACATGACATTTTACGTGACCGTTTACGTCAGCTAGCTTTCTTAAATAAGAGTATTTGTTTAAAGTTTAATGATTTACGTGAAGAAGATGAATCTAAGCGTCATTATGTATTTAAGTTTGATGGTGGTTTGAAACAATATACTGAATTCTTAAATCGTAATCGTGAAGTTATAAATCATGAAATTATTTATAGTGAAGGTTATGAAAAATAATATTCAGGTAGAAGTAGCTTGTCAGTATAATGATGGTTACAATCCTAATATTTATACTTTCTGTAATAATATCAATACTGCTGAAGGTGGTACGCATGAAGAAGGTTTCCGTCTTGCGTTAAATCGTGTCATCAATAAGTATGCGCGTGATACAGGCTTCTTAAAGGAGAAGGATGATAATCTCACGACGGATGACTGTCGCGAAGGTTTAACTGCTGTTATTAGCGTGAAACACCCAGATCCACAATATGAAGGACAGACAAAGACTAAATTAGGTAATTCTGAAGTACGTAAGATTGTTTCAGATATCTTTGGTACTCAATTAGAACGTTATCTAATGGAAAATCCTGATGAAGCAAAAGCTATCTTAGAAAAGGTTGCGTTAGCTTCACAAGCGCGTATGGCTGCAAAGAAGGCTCGTGAATTAACAAGAAGAAAGAGTGCTTTAGAAGTAAGTCCACTTCCTGGTAAATTAGCAGATTGTTCATCTAAAGATGCGTCTATCTGTGAAATCTATATCGTCGAGGGACAATCAGCCGGTGGTTCCGCAAAACAGGGAAGAGATTCACACTTTCAAGCAATTCTACCGTTAAGAGGTAAGATTCTAAACGTAGAAAAGGCTAGACAATCTCGTATTTATGAGAATGCGGAAATTCGATCTATGATTACCGCTTTTGGTTGTGGTGTGAGTGAAGAAATTGATCTTGAGAAGTTACGTTATCACAAGATTGTTATTATGACCGATGCCGATGTCGATGGTGCACATATTCGTACATTATTATTAACATTCTTCTACCGTTATTTACGTCCATTATTGGAACAGGGTTATATCTATATTGCACAACCACCACTCTATAAGGTTCAAAAGGGTCAGACAGTGCGTTATGCATATACGGATAACCAGTTAGAAGAAGTAAAACGTGAACTAGGCGATCGTCTCAGTATTCAACGTTATAAGGGATTAGGTGAAATGAATCCGGAACAGTTGTGGGAAACGACAATGGATCCTAAGAATCGTACATTGATTCGTGTTGCAGTTGGTGATGCGGAAGCAGCTGACTATAACTTTACAATGTTGATGGGTGAAGAAGTTGAACCACGTAAGAACTTTATTGTAGAAAACGCACACTTTGCGGAAAACTTGGATATTTAGAAAGGAGATAAATTACAATGGCTTTAGATGATTTTATGGAATTTGACGAAAGTAATTTTGATCCTGGACATATTACAGAAACAGAATTAACAAAAGAAATTCGTCGTGACTTCTTGGAATATTCGATGTCAGTTATCGTATCACGTGCATTACCAGATGTACGTGATGGTTTAAAACCTGTACAGAGAAGAATTTTATTCTCTATGCATGAGATGAACATCGGACCAGACAAGGCATATCGTAAGAGTGCACGTATTGTCGGTGATACGATGGGTAAATATCACCCACATGGTGACTCTTCTATCTATGGTGCGTTAGTTTATTTAGCACAACCATGGAATATGAGAACTGTATTAGTTGATGGACATGGTAACTTTGGTTCGATGGATGGTGATGATCCAGCTGCGATGCGTTATACCGAAGCACGTATGTCTAAGATTGCGGTTGAAATGTTACGTGATCTTGAAAAAGATACAGTTGATATGGTTGATAACTATGATGGTCAAGAAAAAGAACCTACAGTTCTACCATCACGTTATCCAAACTTAATCGTAAATGGTTCTTCTGGTATTGCGGTAGGTATGGCAACGAATGTTGCGCCTCATAACTTAGGAGAAACAATCGATGGTATTTTTGCGGTTATGGATAACCCGGAAATTACAGCGACTGAACTCATGAATTACATGAAGGGTCCTGACTTTCCTACTGGTGCATATATTTTAGGTAGATCAGGTATCCGCCAGGCATTTGAAACGGGTCGTGGATCAGTAATTATGCGTGCAAAGACAAAGATTGAAGAAATGCCAAATGGCAAATCTCGTATCGTTGTCTATGAATTACCTTACATGGTAAATAAAGCTAGTTTGGTAGAGAGAATCGCAACTCTAGTTCGAGATAAGGTAATTGAAGGTATTACTGACTTACGTGATGAATCTAACATGGATGGTATTCGTGTTGTAATTGAATTACGTAAGGATGTTCAACCGGATGTTATGTTAAATCAGTTATATCGCTCTACTCCTCTACAATCTAACTTTGGTGTAAATAACGTTGTATTATTCAATGGTGTTCCTCGCCAAGCGAGTATGATTGATCTTCTAAAGGGATATATTGCATTCCAAGATGAAGTAATCGTACGTCGTACACAGTTTGATTTAAAGAAAGCACAAGATCGTGCACATATCTTAGAAGGTCTACGTATTGCGGTTGATAATCTCGATGCGATCATTCATACAATTCGTGATTCTCGTGATCCTAATGAAGCGATGCCACGTTTGATGGAAGGCTTTGGACTTGATGAGATTCAAGCAAAGGCAATCTTAGATATGCAGTTTAGAAGACTAACTGGTCTTGAACGTGAAAAGATTGAAAATGAATATCAAGATTTATTAATTAAGATTGCGGATTTCCAGGATATTCTTTCTAATCACGCAAGAGTATTACAAATTATTCGTGATGAATTGAGTGAAGTGAAAGCGAAGTTTAATGATCCACGTCGTAGTGAGATTATTGACGCAATCGCTGATGTAGAAGATGAAGACTTGATACCTGTTGAAAACATTATTATTACGTTATCTTCAAACGGATATATTAAACGTTTAACAACAGATACATACCATGTACAAAACCGTGGTGGTAAGGGTATCAAGGGTATGGAACTCCATAAGGATGATATTATTGATCAGTTTATCAGTATGTCTACCCATGACCACTTATTAGTATTTACAGATAAGGGTAAAGTATATCGTATCAAAGGATATAATGTGCCTGAATTTAGCAGAACAAGTAAGGGTATTCCTGCCATCAACTTAATTAGTATGGATAAGACAGAGAATATTCGTGCTCTTGTGCCATATAGTAAAGACCATGATTCCAAGTTCTTATTCTTTGTTACTAAGCAAGGTATCATCAAACGTACTACATTTGATGAATATGAAAACATCAATAAGAACGGTAAGATTGCGATTAAGTTGAATGAAGACGATGAACTTGCATTCGTAAGAAGTACTGATGGCAATGCGGAAATTATCATTGCAGGTTCAAATGGTAAGGCAGTTCGTTTCCTTGAAAACACAGTTCGTCCTCTAGGACGTACAGCACGTGGTGTGAAGGGATTCAATGTTGATGGTGGTTATGTCATTGGTCTAGCAACAAATCTTGAAGGTGAATATATCTTAACGATTACAGAAAATGGATTTGGTAAGAAGTCTGCGTTAGCTGATTATCGTATGACACGCCGTGGTGCACGTGGTGTTAAGACAGTTAACGTAACAGAGAAGTCCGGTAAGCTTGTATGTATGCGTGCTGTAAGAGGCGATGAAGACTGCATGATTATGACTGCTGGCGGTATTGTAATCCGTATATCTCTCAACCAGGTATCTGTATATAGCCGTTCTGCACAAGGTGTGAAGGTAATTAATGTGAAGGATGATATTGTCTCATCAGTAGCGATACTTGAACCAGAGGAAGATTCAGAAGTAGTAGATATCTCTCATAACGAAGTATTAGATGAAGGTGTCTTTGAAGATACATCAGATGATGAAGATATCATTGATAACGATGATGAAGAAGTAACAGATTCTGATTCAAAAGAATAAAAAATAGGATAGAGTGAATTTATCACTCTGTCCTTTTCTTTTGAGTATAAAAAAACTTCCGTAGCAAAATGCAGAAGTTTTAATGTAAGATTACTTTTTTTCTTCGTAGTCTTCTTAGCTGGTTTAGCAGCTTTCTTTGTTACTGGTGCCTTTGTTGTTTTCTTTGTAGTTACTGGTTTTGCGACTGTCTTCTTAGTAACTTTCTTTGCAGCAGGCTTAGCAACTGTCTTCTTAGCTACTGGTTTTGCGACTTTCTTAGTCGGAGTAGTTTTTTTGGCAATTTTCTTTTCAGTCTTTACTGTTGCCTTCTTAGTTGGTTTCTTTGAGGCAGTCTTTTTTTCCATTCTTTTCCATATCTGCAATAATTAGATCACATAAGTAACCCTTTACAGATTCTTTAGCTTCAAGCCAAGCGATAACTGTTTTCTCAACTTTATTATTAAAGCGGACTGAGAATGAGCGGTAGTTGTTTCTGTTGTAGTTGTTGTTATACTCTAACTTCTGTTTGTACTGCGACTTTTTTGCCATACCTATTCTCCTTATTATTAAAAACAACTGAGTTGTTTAATCATCTTTAAATATATCACTGTTTTGCTACATTGACAAATTAATGTCAAAAATGATTAAATTATTTTGTAAAAAAACGTCGATAGAGAATAGTAGTACAAAAAGCATTTTCAGAAAGGTAACGGATGATGTGAGTTATCATTGTGATGTATGAATCCACTCTTGAGTGAAACTAATACTTTCCGGTTGTCCCGTTATCACTAATGAAGTGGTTAAATTGTTTCACGTGAAACAATTTAACAAAAAAAGGGTGGCACCGCGTTGACATCGTCCCTTTGATGGATGATGCTTTTTTTATTTTTAGAGAAGAGGTAAATTATGATAGATATTAATCTAATTAGAGAAAAATCCAGATTTAGTAAAAGAAAACATCAAAGAAAGAAGTTCCAAGATGAAAAGTTAGTACTTGTTGATGAAGTACAAAGTTTGGATGCAGAGTATCGTGCAGCGAAAACACGTGGAGATACTCTACGTGGAGAAAGAAATAAGATTTCCAAACAAATCGGTCTCTATATGAGAGATAAGAATATCGAAGCTGCAGAACAGGCAAAACAATCCGTAAAGGATATGGATGCGGAATTGGAAAGTTTAGAAGTTAAAGAAGCTAAACTAGCGGAAGAAATCAAAAATAGAATGATGGTAATTCCCAATATCATCGACCCTTCTGTTCCAATTGGAAAAGATGATTCTGAAAATGTAGAAATCAAAAAATATGGAGAACCAGTCGTTCCATCATTTGAAATTCCATATCACACAGATATCCTAGAAAAACTTGCAGGCATTGATATTGATAGTGCAGGAAGAACATCAGGGTAATGGTTTCTATTATTTACAAGGAGATATTGCTAGATTGCATTCATCTATCTTATCTTATGCTAGAGACTTTATGATTAATCGTGGATTTACATATTTCATTCCTCCATTCATGATTCATAGTAGCGTTGTAACAGGTGTTATGAGCTTTGCGGAAATGCAGAATATGATGTATAAGATTGAAGGCGAAGATCTATATCTCATCGGCACATCGGAACATTCAATGATTGGTCGCTTTATGGGGCAAATCTTAAAAGAAGAGGATTTACCATATGCTTTAACTTCATATAGCCCATGTTTCCGTAAGGAGGTTGGTGCACATGGAATTGAAGAGAGAGGTCTCTATCGTGTACACCAATTCGAAAAACAAGAAATGGTTGTAGTATGTAAGCCAGAAGAATCTAAGGATTGGTATGATAAGCTATGGCAGAATAGTGTTGATTTCTTCCGCTCTTTAGATATTCCAGTAAGAACGTTGGAATGCTGCTCTGGTGATTTGGCAGATCTTAAGGTGAAGAGTTGTGATGTTGAAGCTTGGTCTCCACGTCAAAAGAAATACTTTGAAGTTGGAAGTTGCTCCAATTTAGGTGATGCACAGGCTAGAAGACTTGGAATTCGCATTAAGGGTGAAAAGGGTAACTACTTTGCGCATACACTAAATAACACTGTAGTAGCTCCACCACGTATGTTAATTGCCTTTGTAGAAAATAACTTAAATGAAGATGGATCTCTCAATATTCCAGAACCACTTAGACCTTATATGGGTGGACAGGAAAAGATTGTTCCGCCAACAAAGAAGAAGAGCTTCTAAAAACCAAGGATTGTTTCACGTGAAACAATCCTTTTAAAATACACTCTTGGACAAGTAGGATAAATTTGCTATAATCATACATGGCACAGCATACATACATTGAACCTGGTCAGGGCCGGAAGGCAGCAGCCATAGATGTCCCTGTATCGCGTGTGCCACTTTTATTTTATGAAAACACACGAAGAATATATGGAACTAGCTCTAGAAGAAGCTAGAAAAGCAGAAGAAATAGATGAAGTGCCTGTTGGATGTGTCATAGTATGTGATGGAGAAGTAATTTCACGTGGACATAATCTCAAAGAACAACTGAACCAGGCATATGCACACGCAGAAATGATGGCAATTCAGAAAGCTGCAGAAATAAAGGGTAACTGGTGTCTTAATGATTGTGACTTATATGTAACATTAGAGCCATGTATGATGTGTACAGGAGCTATCAATCTTTCTCGTATTAGAACGGTATATTACGGTACACAAGATCCAAAGGGTGGCTGTTTGGAGACGGTGATTGATTTAAAGAAGATAAATCGATTAAATCATTATCCTAATATTGTAGGGAATATCCTACGAAAAGAGTGCAGTGAAATACTAACAAAGTATTTCCGTAAAAAACGAGAAATAAAAAAACAGAAAAATAAAGCCAATATACAGTGAATTCCTACATGTGAATGTAGGAATTTTGTTATAATGAATATACTGGGAGAAAAATAATGTCAAAGCAAGCGTTATATCAAAAATATCGTTCTGCAAACTTCGAAGAAGTAGTAGGACAAGAGTATATAGTTCAATCGATTAAAAATGCAGTGCGTGAGCATAAAGTGGGCCACGCATATCTTTTCTGTGGCCCAAGAGGTACAGGAAAGACTACAATGGCAAGACTTCTTGCAAAAGCGGTAAACTGCGAACATCCAGAGAAGGCTCCATGTGAAGAATGCGATAACTGTAAAGCCGCAAATAATGGAACGCATCCAGATATTATTGAAATTAACGCTGCGAATGAAACTCACGTGGAAGATATCCGCGATTTAATTGATCGTAGTAAACTTGCTCCTATGCAAGGACATCATAAGGTGTATATTGTGGACGAGGTTCATCAGTTGTCCAGCGCCGCATCCAGTGCATTACTGAAGACATTAGAAGAACCACCAGAAAATGTAATCTTTGTGCTAGCTACAACAGACCCACAAAGTTATTACCAACAATTATTTCGAGATGCCAGCGCTTTGACTTTACAAAATTACGTAAAGATCAAATCAAGGATCATCTATTAGATATCGCTAAGAAAGAGAACATCTATTTAGATGAAGAAGCGGCAGAGAATATTGCAGTGTTATGTGATGGTGGTATGCGCGATGCACTAAGTATTATGGACCAATGTGCTTCCTATACAAGTGATCATATTACAGCAGAAGAAGTAGATCATATCTATGGATTAGCATCTGTTGAAGAAAAGATAAATTTAATTCATTCAATTCATGCAGGTAACTTAGAAGATATCTTAACAAGAATTAAGAAATATGAACACCAAGGTATCGACTTCCAAAAGTTTACTGATGGAATGATTGATATTTTTAAAAGGATGTAGTAATTTATCATTCTACGAAGAAAGATAAATTATTAAAAATTAATTTCAAAAAGAACAGGCTGAAAAATTTATCGGAAAACCCTATCACAACAAACATGCATGCATATAATTGAAAAGATGTTTGATTCTAAAGATAAGTTTAGAATTGCGACTTCTTCCGCAAGCTGCTTTTGAAGTAATTTGCTTTAGGTTTAGCAATTAAACCTACCATAGAAACAGTAGTGGTTGAAAAGCGTGTGGAAGTTCCATCTCAACAAAAAGAAAGCGAGTATGTTGTTCCTACAATAAAACTGAAAGAACCGGAAAAACCAGTAGAACAACCACAGGAAATTAAAGTAGAACAAAATCCCATTAGAGCCAATAAATACAGAGTCTTCTATAAGTTCTAATGAATTATCAAGCGATGAAATATTGACGCTTCTTGTACAATGCCAGAAAGCAATTAAATACGAAGATGATGAGAAGTTCAACAAAATTCATAGCTTGTTTGATATGAATAGTAAGAAATATACATCACTACTAGAGGAGACAAGAATAGTAGCAAGTGGGCTTGATTGTATTGTACTAGCTACAGACTCCAAAGTACTCGCAAACCGAATGAATGAACCAACGATGAATCAAGAGTTATATCAATTTGTAAGAGAAACATTAGGCATCGATAAGATGTTGTATATTGCTACAAATGATGCAATGAAAGAAGCGACTCTTAAATTTATCGAATTAAAGAAAGCTGGTAATTTACCACAACCAAAATCAATTGTTAGATACACAATTGAAAAACCGCAAGAAGTATCAACAGAAGATAAAGTAAAAGCAATGTTTAACCCAGAAATTTTAGAAATAGAGGAATAAAAAATGGATATTCAGAAATTAATGGAACAAGCTCGCCAGATGCAAGATAATCTTGGCAAAATCGAAGAAGAACTAAACGCCACTGAATACGAAGGCAAAGCAGGTGGAAATGGCGTAAAGGTTGTTGTAAACGGAAGAAATGAAGTGCAGTCTGTAGAAATCGCAGATGATCTCATGTCAGTAGATAACAAGGAAATGTTACAAGACTTAATTCTAATCGCAGTAAATGAAGCGGTAGATAAGGCATTCCAAGATAGAGAAAATAAACTTGGTTCAGCCACAAGTGGATTAAAACTTCCGGGGATGTAAAGAATGTATCCAAAAAGTTTAACCGAACTGATTGAGCGATTGAAATTCTTGCCTGGTGTTGGTGAAAAAACAGCGGAAAGATATGCATTTTCTATCATGGAAATGAATTTACAAGAAGCTAAAGAATTTGCGCAAGCAATTAATAACGTTCATGAAAAGATAACACATTGTAGGATATGTGGAAATCTTTCGGAGAAGGATGAGTGTGAAATCTGTCGTGATGATAGTCGTAATCAGAAGCAGATTTTCGTAGTACAGTCTCCTAAAGATGTTATTGCAATGGAAAAAACAGCAGAATATCGTGGCACATATCACGTATTAAATGGTTTGATTTCTTCAAGTAGGGAATCATGCCAAATGACTTAAATATTGACTCATTACTTGCAAGACTACCTGAAGCGGAAGAAGTGATTTTAGGAACGAACATTACAATTGATGGGGAAACGACCGCGATGTATTTAGATAAACTGATTACATCACGCTACCCACATGTGTTAGTAACTCGAATTGCACACGGTCTGCCGTCAGGTGGAATGCTCGACTACGCAGATGAAATGACACTTGCACACGCATTAGCAGATCGTCGCAAGATGAAATAGAAAAGAGGTGTTTCTATGAACACAGATTTAAAGATTGCACAAGCAGCTGTCCTGGAGCTAATTGATAAAATTGCGCATAAAGCAGGAATCCCAGAAGAGTACTTGGAAATGTATGGCAAAGAAAAAGCCAAAGTAAACATTAAGCTCATGGAAACACTAAGAGATAAACCAGATGGAAAACTGGTATTGGTAACTGCAATCAACCCAACAAAAGCAGGTGAAGGAAAGTCCACAACGACGATTGGGTTAGCGGATGGATTATCTAAGGTTGGCAAGAATGTGATGGCATGTTTACGCGAGCCATCATTAGGACCAGTCTTTGGCTTAAAGGGTGGCGCAACTGGTGGAGGATATGCACAGGTAGTTCCAATGGAATCTATTAACCTGCACTTTACAGGTGACATGCATGCAATCACAACAGCCAATAACTTAATTGCGGCTATCTTAGATAATTCAATCTTCCAAGGAAATCCACTTAATATCGACCCAACAAGAGTTACTTGGAAGCGTTGCTTAGATATGAATGATCGTACACTACGTGACATTACAATTGCACAGAAGAAGAAATCGAATGGTGTTGAAAGAGAAGACCATTTTGTCATTACAGTAGCTTCTGAAGTAATGGCCATCTTATGTCTTTCAAAAGATTTACAGGATTTTGAAAAGAGAATTGGCAAAGCAGTTGTTGCGTATACATACGATGATCAACCAGTAACTGTGAATGATATTCAAGCTGCTGGTGCTGCTACAGTCGTGATGAAGGAAGCGATTAATCCAAACTTGGTACAAACTTTGGAACATACTCCAACATTCATACATGGTGGACCATTCGCAAACATTGCGCATGGATGTAACTCAGTTATCGCTACTAAGATGGCTCTTAAATTGGCTGATTATGTAGTAACTGAAGCAGGGTTTGGTGCAGATTTAGGAGCTGAAAAGTTTCTAGATATTAAGTGCCGCCTAGCAGAACTAGAGCCTTCAGCGGTTGTGGTAGTCGCAACAATTCGTGCTCTTAAGATGCACGGAGGTGTTGAACAAGATAATCTTGATCAACCAAATATCGAAGCTATGCTTGCAGGCGCGAAGAACCTGCAGAAACACATTGAAACAATTCAAAGCTTCAAACTTCCATTTATTGTCGCAATCAACAAGTTCGCAAAAGATAGTAAAGAAGAAGTAGATGCGTTACTTGCGTGGTGTCATGAAAATAACTATCCGGTTGCGGAAGCAGATGGATGGGCAAAAGGTGGAGATGGTATGCTAGATCTTGCAAATAAGGTTGTAGAGATTACAGACCATGCATGCAAGTATCAACCAATCTACGATGTGAAAGATTCTATTGAAACGAAGATTAAAAAGATTTGTGAAATAGTTTATGGTTCACCACTTGTAGAATTTAGTGAACTAACCAAAACAAAGATACAGGACTTTATCAAACATGGATGGGATAAGTTGCCGGTATGTATGGCAAAGACACCATTATCGCTGAGTGATGATCCTGCCCTTAAAGGACGACCGGAAAACTTTGTGACACATATTACAGATATTTCGATATCTGCTGGTGCGGGATTTGTGGTTGTTTACACTGGCAACGTACTTACAATGCCAGGGCTTCCAAAGGTGCCTGCAGCAGTCAATATGGGTGTTGATGAAAATGGAGAAACCTACGGCTTATTCTAATTGATATAGAAAGGAGGAATCATAATGGGGTCTATCGCATATGTAACAGATGAAAGATGCTTGCATATCATCGCTTATGTCGAAATCAATCAATACTATTTTGGAGATTATCCAATAAGAAGTTTACAGATTTCCACAAAGGAGATTTATTATTCTTTTTCGCAAGACCAAATCATGGGCGTAAGAAAGCTTTGATTGGCTATGCACATTATGATTCTGAGATTAACCTTTCTTTGAAACAGATGTGGAATCGCTATGGGGATTCTACTGGATATGACACACAAGATGGGCTCTATGCAGCGATAGAAAAAGCATCTCGTGGAAATATACCTCCACAGATGAACTGTTTGTATTTAACAAACGTTGTATTCTTCTTATCTCCAGTCTATCCAGATGATGTTGGTATCTCGATACAAAAACAATCTTGAAAGTTATTGTTATTTAGATAAAGATAGTCCAAAGATAACAGCCAAGATTCTACAACAAGCACAAAAACATGGTATCGACCTTTGGAGTGCAAATCCAAATATCACCCCAGAAGAAATCTTTAAAGAAGATGCCACAAAACATTACCTAGCAGTCATCTCTCAAGAGATTGGGCAAGATAGTGGAAACGAAAAACAACAACGTACACTTGAACGGTACGCAAAACAAAAAGCAAAAGAATCTGGTTGGGAGCTAATTCGTGGTAGTAATAGAGAGTGTATTCGCATGAATGGTAATGAAATACAAATTGCGATTCCTTTCGTATCACAAGTCAAAGAACAGCCTCAAAAGATTCGCGAATATATAGGACGGCTAACGATGTATCGTTTGTTGGCTAAGCATCAGGGTTTGGAAGGCAAAATCAGATTTGAAATACTTTCCCCAAATATACCTGACGAATTAAAGGAAATGGTGGAAGAAATAAACAATGAGTGATTTTGATATTATTGTTATCGGTGGTGGCCATGCAGGGATTGAAGCTGCCCTAGCCTCTGCACGATTAAAAAAGAACACATGTCTTCTCACGTTGAAGATAGAAAATATTGGTAAGATGCCATGTAACCCATCAGTAGGTGGACCTGCAAAAGGGATTGTCGTACGAGAAATTGACGCACTAGGTGGTCAAATGGCTATCACTGCGGATAAGACAGCACTGCAATTCAAGATGCTAAATGGCGCAAAGGGTCCAGGTGTACGTGCACTACGTGTACAATCAGATAAACTTGCATACAAGCGTATGATGCAAAATATCTGTTTACATCAAGAAAACCTAACCATCATTGAAGGTATGGCTACTAAACTAAACGTAACCAACAACAAAGTAACAGGTGTTACGTTAAAAGATGGCACAATCTTAAATGCCAAGATTGTAATAGTAACAACAGGCACATATATGGCAGGTGTAAATATGATTTCATCAGAAGTTACACCAGGTGGCCCAGATCTTGAACCTACAACAGGAGACTTATCAGAGTCTTTGCGAGAGTTAGGTTTAAGAACCTTCCGTTTAAAAACAGGAACACCGCCAAGAATCCTACGCTCATCAATTGATTTTAGTAAAACCAAGCTAGAACCAGGGACAGAAGGTTTCTTACACTTCTCAGAATTAACCACAAGAGAAGATGTATTACCATATGACAAGCAAGTATGTTGCCATATGACATATACAACCCCAGAAACACATGAATATATTTTAGGTAATCTCAATAAATCCAGTATGTATTCTGGTGTTGTAAAGGGAGTTGGACCTCGTTATTGTCCATCGATTGAAGATAAACTTGTGCGTTTTAAAGATAAGCCAAGACATCTATTATTCTTAGAACCAGAATCACTTGAGTTAGATACTATCTACCTACAGGGATTCTCTACATCTCTTCCAAGAGATATACAAGAAAAGATGGTGCATTCACTACCTGGTTTTGAGAATGCAATCATTAAGAAATATGCGTACGCTATTGAATATGATGCAATTGATCCAATTCAAATGAAGCCAAGTTTTGAATCGAAGATTATCGAAAATTTATTTACAGCAGGTCAAGTTAACGGGACATCAGGATATGAAGAAGCTGCTGGACAAGGTTTACTTGCAGGTATTAATGCATGTATGAAACTCGATGGAAAAGAGCCGCTTATTCTAGCAAGAAACGAAGCGTATATTGGTGTCTTAGTTGATGATCTAACAACCAAAGGTACATTAGAGCCATATCGTTTATTAACATCACGTGCAGAGTTTAGATTGTTGTTGAGACATGATAATGCCGACCAACGACTGATTGAATATGGTCGTCAAATTGGACTGGTTAGTCAAGAAAGATATGATGCATATCTTTTAAAGATGGAAAATATCAAGAAGTTAGAACAACATCTATCTGAAACTACATTCGTACAAGATGAAGAAAAAGTACATGCATACCTCACATCACTAGGTTATGAAAGTGATGCACATATTGGTATTAATGGCATTGACTTGGTAAAACGACCAAACGTTACAACAAAAGAACTTCTCGCTACAATCGGAGAAGAAGTTGATGAAGAAATCGCTAACCAGTGTGATATCGAACTAAAATATGCAGGCTATATCGACAAAGCAAAACGGGAAGCCAATAAGTTAAAAGAGATGGATGGTATCAAGTTAGGAGTCGATTTCAATTACGATGAAGTTGATAATCTATCAATTGAAGGTAGACAGAAACTCACAAAGTATAAACCAGCTACGATGGGACAAGCATCTAGAATATCAGGTGTAAATCCGGCTGATATTGCAGTACTTGCGATAGCAATCAAACAAGGAAAAGGAAGATAAGAAATGAAATACACAGACGTAGTATCAAATGTAAATGTCTATGGAATGGAATCTGCAGTTATGGGTTCAAAATATCCAATGGCTGTTGATTTAACAAAAGTAGACGGAACAATCGTTCCGCGTACACATGCACTTGCGAATGCGAAGCCGGGAAGTGGCCATGATAACTTCTTAAATGGAATTATCGTACAGTTCGACCTTACATTTACAAACAAGGCATGGGTAGAAGCGGAACGCTATCATTTCCTAGACTTTATCAGTTCACAATCCACAATGCACCGCATCACAAAGTTCAACTTGGATGAGGTATATATCTCCTATACAGATCCACGTATTATCGAAATCATGAAAGAAAAAGTAAATTCCTACAACGAATTAACACAGAAGATTTCTGATAAGAAATTAGCTGGAGAAGATGTAACCGAGTTAAACGAAGAAGCAAAAGTAAAGTACCTTGAGATTCTTTACTCCAATCCAGCAGGTTTTAGAATCACTGCACGTATGACAACAAACTACCGTCAGTTAAAGACAATTTACGCACAGCGTAAGACACATCGCCTACCAGAATGGCGTGCATTCTGTGACTGGGTAGAGACATTACCTAACGCTTCATTTATTGTAAATAACGACGCAAAATAAGACTTATTTATAGTTTGTGGAAAACTATTTTATCCACAAATTAAAAAACAAATTTATCTAAATTGTGGATAAATCAACTTTCCACAATTGTGGATAAAAAAGTTATCAACATATTTTCATCTTTCACAGGGAACGTGATGGTGATAGAATAGGTCACACAGAGACTATGACAATACAAGAACTGATAGAAAAAGCAGCGGAGCTACAAATTTCGCTGTCAGAAACACAAGTTAAACAACTTGAACAATACGCCCAACTTTTGGCTGAGTGGAATGAAAAAATGAATCTTACGGCCATCACAGAATATGGTGAAATATTAGAGAAACATTTCTACGATTCCATCTTGCCATTAGGTAAAGCTAAGATTTTTGGAAAGTAGCAGATGTTGGAACTGGAGCAGGGTTTCCAGGGCTGGTTTGGAAAATCGTCAAACCAGAATTAGATGTGTCACTCATTGAACCAACAGGAAAACGGTGCACATTTTTAGAAGAAGTAATTCATCAACTGCATTTAGAAAACATCCATGTTTATAACACACGTGCAGAAGAACAGGTTAAAACAGATCGTGAACTGTACGATGTGGTAACTGCTAGAGCAGTCGCAAACTTACGTGTCTTATCTGAATTATGCATTCCACTTGTTAAAGTGAATGGATTATTCCTGGCAATGAAAGGCATGCAGGGTAATGAGGAAGCTAAAGAAGCAATACATGCGACCAAGGTGCTTGGCGTAGAGCTAGAAGAAACACAGGATACATCTTTATATACAGGAGATATGCGAGTGAATTTATATTACCGCAAATAAGTCACACGCCGCAACAATATCCACGCAATTACGGGCAAATAAAAAAGAAGCCTTTATAAGGGAGGGTTATATGCCAAGCATTTTAAGTATATTCGATCGAAAAGATACCAATCGCATCGTAGATATCCCAACGGAGAAAATTGTTCCATCAAGATATCAACCAAGATTGGTGTTTGATGAAGAAGCTTTATGTGAATTAGCACTCTCAATAAAAGAGAACGGATTAATTCAACCGATTACTGTTCGAAAGATTGATGATATATACGAAATTATTACGGGAGAGAGAAGATTCCGCGCATGTAAGATGATTGGTTTTAAAGAAGTGCCATGTTATATCATGTCACCAAATGAAAACCAAGCAGCACAGATGGCACTGGTTGAAAATATCCAACGTGAAAATCTAACCGCAATCGAAGAGGCGAAAAGCTACTTACAAATTATGCGTCAATCTGGCTTGACCCAAGAACAGGTAGCACAAAAAGTGGGTAAGTCACAATCCGCAGTAGCCAATAAGATTCGCTTATTAAATTTACCAATTGAGATTCAGGATGCGGTCATGGAAACAAAAATCACAGAACGTCACGCACGTGCATTATTAACAGTACCTAGTGATAGACAGAAAGAAGTGTTCCATCATATCGTCGCAGCTGAATTTAATGTAAGACAAACAGAAGACTATATCGCAAGTTTAGATGATATTCCGAAGAAGAAACATAAACATCAAAAGACAAAGGGTTTCTCTCGGAGTACACAGATTGCGGTAAATACAATTAATCAGAGTATTAAATTGATTAATAAAATGGGTATTCAAGCAAAAGTAGAAACGGAAGACAGACCACAAGAAGTATGCATGATCATCCGTTTCCCAAAGAATTCATAGGGGAGAAGTATTATGGGAAAGATCATCGCAATCGCAAACCAAAAGGGTGGAGTAGGAAAAACAACAACATCCATGAATCTAGCATCTGGTTTATCATATATCGGTAAAAAAGTACTCTTAGTAGACTTCGATCCACAGGGAAATGCGACCCATGGTATTGGTGCACACAAAGTAGGATTTGATAAGACGGTATACGATATCTTGATGAGAGATGAAAACGTGGATGATGTAAAAGTTACGCTACAGATGCCACCATTAGATGTACTACCATCAACCATCGACTTATCTGGTGCAGATGTCGATATGGCTCAATACGAAACAGGTCGTGAACAACTATTAAAGAGAAAACTAGAAGCGGTAAGAAATCAATATGATTACATCATTATTGATTGTCCACCAGCACTAGGCTTATTGAATACAAACGCATTAACAGCAGCAGATTCTGTGATGATTCCGGTACAGTGTGAATACTTTGCGCTAGAAGGATTAACACAGTTATTAAGTACGATTCGTTTGGTTCAGAAATTATGGAATCCACGATTATCTATCGAAGGTGTACTTCTAACAATGTTTGATGTACGTACAAAGTTATCTGTAGAAGTACAACAGGAAGTACGTAAATATTTTAAGGAAAAGGTTTACCACTGTTTCATCCCACGAAATGTACGCTTATCAGAAGCGCCATCTCGTGAACAATCAATTTTTGAGTATGATACCCGTTCGGAAGGTGCGCGTGCTTACGCACAACTTGTAAAAGAAGTAGTTACACAAAACGAAAGGATCAAACGATAGAAAATGGCAGAGAAAAAACAAAAAGGCTTAGGACGTGGTTTAGATTCTATCTTCGGATCAAATGTCGAACAGTTCCTTGACGATATTCAAAGTAGTGCGAAGGAAGTGCCAGGAAGAAGAGAAGTAGAAATCGCAATTGAAGAAATTAGACCAAATCCTTATCAGCCAAGAAAAGAATTTGATCAAACTGCGTTAAATGAATTAGCAGATTCTATTCGAACACATGGAATCTTTACACCATTACTCGTACGTAAGAGTGTTAGTGGTTATGACTTGATTACTGGTGAAAGACGTTTACGTGCAGCGAAGATTGCTGGACTTAAGGTTGTACCTGCAATTTCTGTAGATTTTACAGAAGAACAGATGATGGAAATTGCCATCTTAGAAAACGTACAACGTGAAGACTTAAATGCAATTGAAGAGGCTGCAGCCTATGATTCACTGGTGAAGAAATTAGGCTATACACAAGAAAAACTGGCAGAGAGAGTTGGTAAATCTCGTGAATATTGTGCAAATATCATGAGACTCTTAAAACTTCCATCTGAGGTCCAAAAATTAGTCGTAGATAAAAGACTCGCAATGGGACATGTACGTCCATTACTTGGATTAAAAGATGAGACGGAAATGCTTGATGCGGCTGAGAAAATCTTGAAGGAAAAGATGTCAGTTCGTGAAGTAGAAGCCTATGTTAGAGATATTAATGCAGAAGAAGTAAAACCAAACAAAACAAAACCAGAAAAGAAACGTGATCCAATCATCCACGATCTAGAACATCAGATTTCTGTGAAGCTTGGCACGAAAGTAACAATTCAGAACAAAAAAACTTACAATTCAATATACAGATATAGCAGATTTAAACCGTATCTTAGAAATATTGAATTGCTTTAGATGAAGGGCTAACTATTGTGAAAAAAATACTTTTTCACACATATTTAAAAAAGAATATAATGCAAGTAACTGGAAGAAATAAATGACAAATCATACTTGGAAAATATACTATGCATTCGTTCTGATCAGTTTTGTTTTCTTGCCGTTCCATTGGCAATGGACGACAGGTTGGTTGTTAGGAGCAGTTGCCGCATTCATTATTTATAAACGAACAGAGATTTTCGCAAAGCGAGTATTAAGTATGCAAACCTCATCTGGAAGCTACTTAAACTTCGCTATCAATTATGCATTGATGGCTGCAGTATTGGTCATCAGTGCCATCTTTCCACAATATCTCAATGTTCTTACATGTGCAATTGGTCTTTCAACAATTAAATTAGCAATTATATTTCATGTGGCAGTCATAGAGAGAGGACGGTGAAGACATGACAATACAATCGGACGTATATGTAATCATATTGATTACAATCGTCCTAGCAATCGCGATGATATTATTGTCAAAGAAAATTAATAAGGCAGATCCATTAGAAAAACCAAAAGGTATCGTCGTACCGATTTTATTAGTAACGGAAACTGTATATAAAACGGTACGAACAAATGTAGGTAAGAAAGTAGCGGATAAATTGACACCGTATATCTTAACGTTATGGGTATATATCTTTATCAGTAATACAATTTCGCTATTTGGACTAAGTTCACCGACAGCTAATTTTAGCGTAACGATTACATTATCATTTCTAACTTGGTTAATGATTCAGGTTGCAGAACTAAAATATGGTGGCTTTAAAGCCTACATGCATGCATTCTTAGAACCGATAGCACCGATGTTGCCAATGAATATCATCGGTAAGTTCTCGACGATGTTATCCATGGCATTACGTTTATTCGGTAATATCACTTGTGGTTCTATTATGATGTCCCTTGTATATATGGGGACAGCAAATCTATCAAATGCAATCGCAGGTTTAGTTGGTATCCAAGGAACAGTATTTAATTTCATGGCTCCAATCATCACCCCAATATTACACATGTATTTTGATTTATTTGCAGGGTTTATTCAAACATTGGTATTTGTCACTTTGACAATCGTACTTTTAGGAAACGATATTCCTGAAGAAGAAAAAGATTAAAAGGAGAAAAAATTATGGAAAAGGGTTTAATCGCAATTGGTGCAGGTATCGCAGTATTTACAGGATTCATGACAGGTTTAGGTGAAGGTACAGTAGCCGCTCACGCATGTGACGCTATCGGTAAGAATCCAGAAGCAGAATCAAAGATTCGTTCCACAATGATTTTAGGTATCGCTTTGTCTGAAACATGTGCTATTTACGGTTTGTTAGTTTCTATTCTTCTTATTTTCGTATACTAATTGAGGCTTTCAGGTAACTATGGAAGTCAATATTGTAGAACAGTTATTTCCAAATGGTTTGACAGTGCTGACTCAACTTTGTAGTACACTCGTATTATTTCTGATTGCAAAATATTTTCTATGGGCATCTGTAAAGAACTTCTTAGATGCTAGAGCAGAAAAGATGCAAGAAGAACTTGCGTTAAGTCAAAAGGCAAAAGAAGAAGCCTTGGCAGATCGTAAGGTTGCATTAGAGCAGTTGAATACTGCATCTACAAAATCAGAAGAAATCGTAAGTGCTGCAATTCAGCAGGCAAAGCAAGAAAAGAAACAAATCCTTGCACAGGCTGATAAAGAAGCTGCAGCTGTAAAACAGCGAGCACAAGAACAGATCGAAGCAGAACGTAGAGAGATGTACGCATCCATGAAGAAAGAAATGGTCGATGTCGCATTCAGTGCTGCAGGTAAGTTAATTGGCGAACACGAAGCTGAAAAAGTTGATCGTCAAGCAATTGATGCGTTCGTAAAGGAAACAGTTGGCAATGGTGAATGAGATAGCTGAACGCTATGGACAAGGACTGTTCGAGCTAGCAACTGAAAAATAACACAGTACGCGAGAAGAAAGCACAATGTGAATCGTTGTTAAAAAAATCTTAAAAAGAAAAACAATGAAGTTGAACTATTCTTACGCGCAGTAAAAAAATAACAAAAGAAGAAAAAGAAGAACTTTATAACAAAATGTATTTGGTAAAGTTGTTGATCAGGATATTTTTAAATCTACTGAAATTACTAGTTGATCGTGGAAGAGTCACATATATTGATGAAATTCTACGCAAGTTTGAAACACTCGCAAATGAGGAACTAGGTATCGTTAAAGCAGTGGTTCATTCCGCACGTAAATTAAGCCAAGAAGACTTAAATAGAATTCAAGAAGCACTCATCCAAAAAACAAAGAAGACAGTTACAATTGAAAACCATATCGATCCACAAATTATCGCAGGCATCAAGGTAACCGTCGGCAACAACGTTACAGATATCACAACAAAAGACAAAAATTGAACGCATGAAGAATGCGATATTGAAAGGAGGACAGGCATGAGTCAAATCAGACCAGAAGAAATCAGTTCTTTGATTAAAGATCAAATCAAAAACTATGAACAAAAGATTCAGTCCGATGATGTCGGCTACGTTATTAGTGTCGGTGATGGAATTGCCATGGTCCAGGGCATCGATAAAGCAATGTCCTCAGAACTTTTAGAATTCCCACATGGCGTTATGGGAATGGTACTGAACTTAGAAGAAGACCATATCGGTGCCGTATTACTCGGTCACGATACTTTGATTCGCGAAGGTGATGAAGTAAAACGTACAGGTAGAATCGTTGAAGTACCAGTCGGCGATGCATTACTTGGAAGAGTTGTAAATGCACTTGGTGAAGCAGTCGATGGTGGCGAACCTATCGTTAGCGCTAAGTCACGTCCAATCGAAAGAGTTGCGCCAGGTGTCATGACTAGAAAATCTGTATACCAGCCATTAATGACTGGTTTAAAGGTAATCGACTCTATGATTCCAATTGGTAAGGGTCAGCGTGAATTAATTATCGGTGACCGTGAAACTGGTAAGACAGCAATCGCAATCGACGCAATCATCAACCAAAAAGGAAAGAATGTAAACTGTATTTATGTCGCTATCGGACAAAAGGAAAGTACAGTTGCTCGTTTAGTACAGAAGTTACGTGAAAGTGATGCGATGTCATACACAACAATCGTTAACGCTGGAGCTTCGGCAAGTGCTCCATTACAATACATTGCGCCATATGCAGGTTGTGCAATTGGTGAAGAATGGATGGAACAGGGTAAGGATGTATTAATTGTGTACGACGACTTGTCAAAACACGCAGTTGCGTACCGTACAATGTCCCTATTATTAAGAAGACCACCAGGACGTGAAGCGTATCCAGGGTGATGTATTCTACTTACATAGTAGATTACTTGAAAGAGCTGCGAAGTTATCTGATGCCTTAGGCGGAGGATCATTAACAGCACTTCCAATTATTGAAACACAGGCTGGCGATATCTCAGCATATATCCCAACAAACGTCATATCGATTACAGATGGACAGATTTTCTTACAGACCGACTTATTCGCAGCTGGTGTACGACCAGCCGTAGACTCTGGTCTATCTGTATCCCGTGTAGGTTCTAATGCACAGACAAAGGCGATGAAGAGTGTATCTTCAACCTTGAAGTTAGACTTAGCGCAATATCATGAAATGTTGTCATTCTCACAATTTGGTTCCGACCTCGATCCAGTCACAAAGAAGATCTTAAGCCATGGTGCTAAATTAACTGAACTTCTCAAGCAAGGACAATATCAACCATTATCTATGACAGAACAAGTATTATCCTTGTTCGCTGCGAAGAATGGTTATTTAGATCGTGTTGAAATCGAAGATATCGCAAGCTTTGAAAAGAGTATCCACAGATACTTCAAAGAAAACGCAAAAGACATATGCGACCAAATCGAGACAGAAGCAGTCATAAATGATGAACTACGTTCTAAGATTACGGAAGTAATGGATAAAGTTATCGAACAATACGTACTTGTTAAAGGGGTAAACTAAGATGGCACAATCTAGACAGGCTTTGCGTAGCAGAATTAAGTCTGTCAACTCCACCAAAAAGATTACAAAAGCGATGGAGATGATTGCCAACGCAAAGCTTCTAAAACAAAGAAAAAAGATGGAAGCCAACCGTGAATATGCACAACGTTTACAAGATACGGTCAATGATATTGTCGCAAACAACCAAGACGTTGAAAGTAAGTATCTAGTGCATAATCAGAACCCACATACAATGACGATTATCTTCTGTTCAGATTTAGGCCTATGTGGTGGATATAACCAGAATGTTTTCAAGTTAGCAAGAGAAACATTGGATCCTGCTGACCCGGTATTCTTAGTTGGAACTGCAATCCATCACCAGTTAAAAGAAGCAGGATTTAATATCGTTAATGAAGAACAAATCTCCTCAGATAAAATCTCGTTTGCGGATTTAAAGAAATGTGTTGAGGATGGTGTAGCACGCTATCAAGCGGGTCAAGTTGGTAAGCTACAAATCTTATATACAAGATTTGTAAATACAATGACATTTACACCAGAGTTGGATGTGTTATTACCATGTACCATCAATCCAGATCAAAAGAAAGAAAAGACTGGAGAACACCAAGAAACACTATTCGAACCGGATCCATCTTCTATATTGGATAGCTTGATTCCAATGATGATTACTGATGTAACGTATTCAGACTGGATGGAATCCACAACCGCAGAACAAGGAAGCCGTCGTGTAGCGATGAAGGCAGCTTCAGATAACGCAGATGAGTTAAGCACAACGCTCAAACTCGAATACAATAAGGCAAGACAAGCCGCAATTACCCAGGAAATAACGGAAATTGTTGGTGGCTCAAGTGCCGTATAGAAAGAAGGTAAAACAATGAGTGTTACAGGAAATTGTACAGGTCATTGGACCGGTCATTGATATTCGCTTTGACCCAGAACACTTACCTTCCATCAATAACGCAATTAAAGTAAAAATTGACGATCAGACATCAATGACCGCAGAAGTAGCACAGCATATTGGAGACGATGTTGTTCGCTGCATTGCGATGTCATCAACAGATGGACTTGTTCGTGGCATGGAATGTACAGATACAGGGGCGCCAATCGAAGTACCAGTTGGTGATGAAGTATTAGGACGTATGTTTAATGTACTTGGTGAGCCAATTGATGGATTAGGTGAGGTACACGCAAAACACAAATTACCAATTCATAGAGACGCTCCAACATTTGCACAACAACAGACAACCAGTGAAATCCTAGAAACAGGTATCAAGGTTATCGACTTACTATGCCCATATTCTAAGGGTGGTAAGATTGGTTTATTCGGTGGTGCAGGTGTAGGTAAGACAGTCTTAATGCAGGAATTAATCCACAATATCGCAATTGAACATGGTGGACGTTCTGTCGTTGCGGGTGTCGGTGAACGTACTCGTGAAGGTAATGACATGTATCATGAAATGGAAGAATCTGGCGTATTGAAGAACACTGTTCTTACATACGGACAGATGAATGAATCACCAGGTGCGAGAATGCGTGTAGCGCTATCTGCACTAACAATGGCGGAATACTTCCGTGATGAAGAACATCAAGATGTATTATTATTTATCGATAACATCTTCCGTTTTACCCAGGCAGGTTCTGAAGTATCCGCACTACTTGGCCGTATGCCATCTGCAGTAGGATACCAGCCAACCCTTGCGACAGAAATGGGTAGATTACAAGAGAGAATTACATCAACCGATCAAGGTTCCATTACATCCGTACAGGCAATTTACGTGCCTGCCGATGACTTAACAGACCCAGCTCCAGCGACAACATTCTCACACTTGGATGCACGTCTAGTATTAGACCGTTCCATCGCTGCACTAGGTATCTATCCAGCGGTTGACCCATTAGGATCCTCTTCACGTATGTTGGACCCACTTGTCATTGGTGATGAACATTATGAGGTAGCTCGTCAGGTTCAACAAATCTTACAAAGATATCGTGAACTTCAAGACATTATCGCAATCTTGGGTATGGAAGAATTAGGCGAAGAAGACAAGAAGATTGTCGCAAGAGCACGTCGTGTTCGTAACTTCCTATCACAACCATTCTCCGTTGCGGAACAATTCTCAGGAATTCCAGGCATTTATGTGCCAGTCGCAGATACAGTTAGAAGCTTCAAAGAAATTCTTGAAGGAAAATACGATGATTTACCGGAAGCCGCATTCCTAAGCGTTGGAACAATCGAAGATGTTGTTAAGAAGGCAGAGTCACTGAAATGAGTATGATTCATTGCCGCATCGTAACACCACATGGTGTTTATAAAGAGTTGGATACATCTATCCTAAACATAGAAACACAGGATGGTCAAAGAGGTATCTTACCTGAACATATGCCAATTGTGACAATGTTGCGAATAGGTAAGATGACAACAGTCGAATCCGGGAAACGAATGGAATATGCGGTGACTGGAGGACTATTCTACTTTAGAGATAACAAAGCTGAAATCATGGTCGACGCAATCGAAAATAAAGATGAGATTGATGTCGAACGTGCAATCGCTGCGAAGATTCGAGCAGAACAACGTCTACAGTCAAATGATAAGAACGTCGATCAAGTTCGTGCAGAAATCGCATTAAAGAAAGCATTGAACAGATTAAACGTCAAAGGATAAAAGAAACAGATGGTGAAGACATTCTTCATTATCTGTTTTTTAGATATGGTATGATAAGACCATCGAGGTAACAATATGATTAAAAAATACTATCAGTCACTAAATAGTTTATTGTATGGACCGTTCATGACACCACTTGTATTCCTAGTATTTGCATTGGCGTTTTTCTATCAAAAGAAGGGGATTCAAGAATTACGATATGCCATGATGGTAGGTACAGCTATCTTGGGTGTCATCCTAGTGATGTACTATACAAAGAAATTTAAAATATCAAGGGCACTAAAATCAATTCGAAATATCGAAGAATACGAAAAAGGTGGTGTGATTGACCGCAGTTGGATCTTAAATGACCGTATGATCGCATGCATCGAATTAGACATGCATGAAGAATCCACAATGGATATCCAAGTGATGAAGGTAGAAGAAGGTGCACATGGTAAGTTGACCATCTACCTTACAAATAAAGAAAAAAACCTTCTCACTTAGCTGCCGAGATAAAGGTGAAGCAAGAAGATTTGCAGGATACTTACAAAAGAGAAATCCAAATATCAAACTTGAAAATATTCAACCAGAAGGTAATGGCACATTACAAGATTTAGGCGCATTATAGAGAAACTATGATGCATATAGTTTGTATTTGTTGAATAGAGGGAAATGATGAAAAACTATATCATTCATAAATTAAGGAAAGATACATGGAAAGGAACACTGTTACCTATTGAATACACATCGAAAGAATACTACGATGTAGATTTGCAAAGAACAGATGATGGTTTTCATATTTCAATCCAAAAGAAAAAATTTGCGAAACCATTTATACATAGTTTAAAGGATTGCGAATATCAGGATAAGCTTTACGAAGACTGGTGGGAAGATGCGGAAGCCTATGGTATTACAGAAGATAACAAATTACTTGCGGCAATTGAAATCTGCCCAGAGAGTTGGACAAATCGATTGATTATTACAGAACTATTTGTTGATGAGAAGTTGAGAAGGCAAGGGTATGGTAAGAAGTTGCTAGACATTGCCAAAAAGATTACAGTAGAAAAAAATTATCGTACATTAATTTTAGAGACACAATCATCAAATATAAATGCAGTTGACTTCTACCTGCATGCAGGTTTTACCTTAATCGGTTTTGACAGTTGTTGTTATACGAATACTGATTTAGAGCGAAAGGAAGTTCGTCTTAATATGGGATGGTTTCCTATAAATAAAAAAATTAATGTATCTTAATATGAACCTCCTAAGTTTTTTTATAATAACTTAGGAGGTTCACTTTATAATTACATAATTATTTTTTTGTGGTAAATCAATTTGTGTAAATGGAACATTACTAACAAACTTAAATACTAAAGAAACTAGATTTCCATTTACTTCTACAGGAACAGATACAGTATCGTGATTTATGGTCATGTAATATTTCTTATCCTTTTGTTTGAATATAGTAGGAGTCTGTGTATTGTGTCTGTTCGTGTTCTAGAGTACCTTCTACATAAACCTTATCAAGGAAAAATCTTCACAGAATGATCTTCATAGATTTCCATGTTGTATGTACCGTTTGTATTTGAATCCATCGCAAGATAATGCCCTTTTTCCCATAGAAATTGTTGCGTTAAACTGCATATAAATATAAATACTAAAACAGATAGATGCAAATAAGATGAGTAAAAAAA
>BNJV01001794.1_pt1 | contig 81056 bp, 99 predicted proteins | sample 8540591 | NCBI WGS metagenome assembly BNJV01 (sample SAMD00202457, study PRJDB9452) | human saliva metagenome | host: Homo sapiens | reverse complement strand
TTTTATCATTTTCGTTTGACTTTCAATTATTATTGTGTGATAATGAGAACAGAAGTTAAGGCAAGTGCCTTTTTAAATGATAATAATAAGTTTTCTTTTATAATGTTCCTATGGAGGTTTATCATGAGAGTTATTGCTGATGGTTGCATTAAATGTGGTTCTTGCGCATCTGTTTGCCCAGTTGCTGCTATTTCTGAAGGCGAAACTAAATACGAAATCAACGATACTTGCATCGACTGCGGTTCTTGCGAATCCGTTTGCCCAGTATCTGTAATTTCCGCTGAATAATCACAAATAAAATACGCCCCTCATTGAGGGGCTTTTTATTTTGCCTAAAATCATGTAACTTAGTATAATAGGACTATTAAGATATATATTATTAAAAGGGAGTATAACTTGTTTTATTTTATTGCAATCATTTGGCTTGTATTGGATCAAGCTTCTAAATATTATGTGATGAACCATTTTGCTCTTGGTGAATCACTACCGGTTATTCACAATGTATTCCATCTTACGTATATTATTAATCGCGGTGCAGCCTTTGGCATGTTGACGAATCAGCGGTGGTTCTTTCTAGCCGTTGCTTTTGTATTAATTATCGTATATGGCTTCTATCGTAAACGTGTTAATAATGGTCCACTTTCATTACGAGTAGGAACGGCATTGTTGATTGCGGGAGCCATAGGTAATGGCATAGATCGATATGTACTACATGGGGTAGTAGACTTTTTTGATTTTAGAATTTGGCCTATTTTTAATATTGCAGATATCGGTATATGTGTAGGCGTTGTATGCGTCATATACTATTTACTAACATCTGAACATGAGGAGAAATAGATGAACGAATATAAAGTATCTTTGGAACAAGAGGGAAAACGTCTTGATGTATTTCTGACGGATGTGATGGAAGGATCTCGTAGTTATATCCAGAGCCTTATCAAATCTGGTCATGTTTGGTAAACGGCAAGGTTGGTAAGGCTAACTTACGACTTAATGCAGATAGCACTATTTCTGTAGATATTCCAGAACCAGAATCGGTAGAAATTTTACCAGAGGATATTCCTGTTGAATATCTTTATGAAGATCATGATATTATTATCGTCAACAAGCCTCGTGGCATGGTTGTACATCCAGCAATTGGTAATTACTCAGGAACGCTAGTGAATGCTTTGCTTTACCATTGTAAGGACTTATCTGGTATTAATGGTGAAATTCGCCCTGGCATCGTACATCGTTTAGATAAGGATACATCTGGTGTCATGATGGCTGCTAAAAATGATGCAGCTCATATTGGTTTAGCTGAACAGGTGAAAGCACACAGTGCTAAACGAACATATTTAGCTCTCGTTCAAGGCAATATCGTGGAGGAAAAGGGGATTATTAAGGCTCCTATCGGTAGACATCCTAAAGACCGTATGAAAATGGCTGTAGTGTTTGAAAACAGCAAGGAAGCAGTGACTCATTTTAAAGTGTTAGAACGTTATGGATATCATACATTAGTGGAATGTGTGTTAGAGACGGGACGCACTCATCAAATTCGCGTTCACTTTGCTCATATTGGACATCCAGTTGTTAACGATCCTTTTTATGGATATCGCCGCATGGACTTCCCTATAGAGGGACAAGCACTTCATTCTCATACATTGGATGTGGTGCATCCAATTACAGGTGAACCTATGCATTTTGAAGCACCTGTACCGGAGGACTTTCAAAATTGTATCGCCTTCGCAAAGGAATATAGAGAACGTAGATAAGGGATAAGACTATGGAAACAAAACGTATTTTAATGGATGGAGACGCCATTAGACGTGCCATTAGACGTATTAGTCATGAAATATTAGAACGTAATAAGGGGCTTTCAAATGCAGTTATTGTTGGTATTGAACGACGTGGCGTTATGCTAGCTAAACGATTGCAAAGTGAAATTGAAGCTATTGAAGGCCTTCATATTGAGTGTGAACCTTTAAATGTAGCCATGTATCGCGATGATCGGGATACGCGACCTAAGGAAGGGGAACCTTGCTCTATTGATACTACAGAAAAAACCATTATCTTAGTAGATGATGTTTTGTATACAGGTCGTACCATTCGTGCTGCTTTAAATGCATTGATGACATCTGGTCGTCCTAAATCTATTCAACTAGCAGTATTGGTAGATCGAGGCCATCGAGAATTGCCTATACGCGCTGATTATGTGGGGAAAAATATCCCTACGTCTCATTTGGAAAAGGTACGCGTACAGGTTCAAGAATTAGATGGCTCTGATGGCGTAACTATCGAACAATAATAGGTAGATATAACAAATCGACATATGAAAAGACTCGACGTACATGGTCGAGTCTTTTTGGTAGGGGAATAATATGATAAGGCTATATTGTCATAAACTATATTTCAATATATTGTGGAGAATAGCGAAAATCTTCGTGCCCAGTGCGCGCCCATAGGGGACTTTAAAACTATAAGCCTGTAGATCAGTAGCCTTCGTATCGATTTCCATCATTCGGCGACCAAAATCGGAAACTATGGTTGATGCTTTAGCCCATTTTTGAATAAGTGGAATGCTCGGTGTATTGTGCTTTAACCACGTGCGACCGCGCTGATTAAATGCTAATAATCGCGCGTATTGAGGCCCTAGTATATGAGCTTCTTGTAATATTGGCTTAGTGATTTGTAGCGCAGTATAGGCTGCCATGCGACGTAGTCTTGCATAGGTATAGCGTTTTGTCTTTTATCTCTTCCAGTGCGTGCGTCCAGTTTACTTGCTGCATAGCCTTGTGCCAACGATGCTCAATGCCTTCCGTAAAATCTCCATATGTTTCTAATTCTGCAGTTGAAAGTAAGCGATTGATGCCATGCAGAATATCATTGTATCTTTCGTAGTCCACATAGACATCATGTGCTATGATCTTTGTGCATATCATCTATGATAGCATGTGGTACATAGGCATCGATGGTTGTGCCTTCTACGAGTGCCTTACGTAATGCGGTTCCCAGAAGGAAAATCTTGGCCTTGAGAGAGGGTAGGGACTATGATGTGATGATTGTCTAGTAATGGGAATGACCATAAGATTAGTGAAATACCGCTGGGCAGCGCGAATATATTCAAGGCCTAGTAGTGAGTTTGGCGCATTGTTAATGAGTTCTCCATTTGGTACATACTTAGCAATCACTTGGCGTAATGCCGTACCATAAGAAACACCGGTTTTTATATGGTGTTGAATGGCATCTTGTCCTTGCGGCGTATTTAGAAATTCAGCGGCTGTGTGCAATATGGCATTATCGTCAAGCTCAGAGCCAAAGGAAATGCTGTGAATGTGTAGCGCTTTCATAAGGCGCACCGCACCGGTACAAAATAGTTCTGCACTGCCTAGAGAATAGATAGTAGGTAATTCGATAACGATGTCGGCACCACCATGAATAGCCCATCGAGCACGGTCGAATTTGCTAAAAATACGCAGGCTCGCCCCGCTGTACAAAGGAACCGCTCATAATGGCGATACGCAATGCATCAGGATAGGTAGTACGTAATGTATGTAATTGATGCGCATGGCCGTTGTGAAACGGATTGTATTCACAAATAATACCGATTGATTTCATCGTAGTTCCTTTCATAGGTTTATTTTCTATTATTATATAATAAATTAAAGAATTTATATAATGGGTGGCATGTGTAATGTATGGAATTTTTGACCTTCTTGTTAGGAATTATAGAATTTCTTGTGAAAGTACTAGAATGGGAGGCGGTGTAATGGTATAATTATCTGTGAATTCTGATTTGACGTGAGGTGATTTGATGAAAGTACAGTGGAAACGAGCGTTACAGACCATCGTGTTAGGTACATCCTTATTGGCTTTAGCTGGATGTGGTTCCGATAATGTGATGGATATATATAGCTTTGGTAATCAAGTCATTCGTTCCGGTCAATCGGAAGTGACTGTAGCCTTGCCATATGAAATGGGGAAAACATCAGAAACGACGAGTGTTGATGGATACCCTATGGACGCGTATGGGAGCTCTAAGCCAACATATGTTGATTTCTGCAGAGGCTCGTCAAACCGGCACCGAATAAAGCGTTGCCAACGGTTGCACAGTTTGTGGATCAAAAGAAATCTGAATATGCAAAATTGGGTGCTACTGTTAATGTGGAATCCATCGATTTGAATGGGGTGCAAGCACAACTTATTACCGGTGATTTATACGTTAACAAAAATAAACATAGTTTCTCTCAATATGTCTTTATGGATAAGGGCGTATTGTGGAATATAACCTATAGATATCCTACGGATGATCAAATAGGCGCTGATATCAGCAAACAAATTAAAGATAAGATTTACGTTACGCAAAAGAAAGAGGGTTAATCAATGAACGTATTAGTAGTTAACTGCGGTAGTTCTTCCTTGAAATATCAATTACTTGATATGACAAACGAAACTGAATTGGCGAAAGGTTTATTTGAAAAGATTGGTGATCAAGACGCTATCTTCACTCATAAACGTCCAAACGCAGACAAATTAGAACGCGTTGAACCAATTTTGAATCACAAAGAAGCATTACGCATCTTGCTCGACATCTTAGTTGATCCTGAATTTGGTGTTATCAAATCTATGGATGAAATCGATGCAGTAGGTCACCGTGTAGTACATGGTGGTGAAAAATTCGCTGATTCCGTATTGATTACACCTGCAGTAATGGAAGCTTTGGAAGAATGTGCATCCCTTGCTCCATTGCATAACCCACCAAATATTCAAGGTATCGAAGCTTGCCAAGCTATCATGCCAAACGTACCACAAGTTGCTGTATTCGATACTGCATTCCATCAAACAATGCCTAAAGAAGCTTACATGTATGCGCTTCCTTACTCCTACTATGAAGATTATGGCATTCGTCGCTATGGTTTCCATGGTACATCCCATAAATATGTAGCACAACGTTGCGCAGAATTGATGGGTAAACATATGTCTGATCTTCGCATCATTACATGTCACTTGGGTAATGGTTCCTCCGTATCCGCTATCAAAGGTGGTCGTTCCATCGATACTACAATGGGCTTCACTCCATTGTCTGGCTTGATCATGGGTACTCGTACTGGTGATATCGACCCTGCTATCGTTCCATTCTTGATGGATAAAACAGGCATGTCCTATGAAGAAGTCGACCGTAGTTATGAACAAAGAATCCGGCGTATTGGGTATTTCCGGTGTGTCCAATGACTTCCGCGTAATCGAAGAAGCGGCTGCTAATGGTAACAAACGAGCTCAAATTGGCTCTTAACATGTTCCACTACAAAGTTCGTCGTGTAATCGGTGCGTTCGCTGCTGTTATGGGCGGTGTTGATGCTATCATCTTCACAGCTGGTATCGGCGAAAATGGTATCGGTAACCGCGATGCTATCTGCAATGGCTTGGAATACCTTGGCACACGTATTGACCCTGAACGCAATAATATTCGCGGTAAAGAACAAGAAATCAGTGCTGAAGGTTCTAAAGTAAAAATCTTCGTAATCCCTACAAACGAAGAAATCATGATCGCTCGCGATACTCAACGTATTACAAGCGCTTTGAAAAAATAATATAACCTCTTAATGGTTATCTAAACTCTTATATAGAAACCTCGCTTATATCTTAGATATAGGCGGGGTTTTTGTAGTTTTTCAGAGCTGAATCCTATATAATAAATAGTATGCAGAGTCTTTTGAAAGGGGTTACGTATGAATATTTTATATAGTGAACAATCTCAGCGCACCCGTAGTGCAGAATTATTAGTAGTGGTATTTGTTATTTTGTTGGTGGGGGCTATGGTTTTTACCACCTATAGAAGTATTGCGCAGGGCCATATATTACTTTCAGAATATTTCATAGAAATCATGGCGCTCATTGTCATTGTTAAACAAGCTGTGAGTCGCTATACCTATATATTGACGGATTCTGAATTTATCATCAAAGAAAAATCCTTTTTTAGAAAACGTACATTTTCTGTAAAATATGATGATATTGATGGTATTTATGCGTATAATCGCGATTTTCTAACGAATTTACGTTATCGCTATAAATATAGAAAATGCTCTACCTCTGATGATAGACCGATTTGGTTCATGGTATATTCCATTACTAAAGGGAAAAAGGTTCAATATGGCCGTGTTATGTTGAAAGCAGAGGATGCATTCTATGAAACACTAGAACAGTTTGTACCTAATCGTGTGCGCGTGCCAGAAGCGGATGTTATTTTCTATGCTACGGTACGTGCTGATGCGGCAAAACAAGGTATCGATGTTAAGGAATATTATGATAGTCTAATTAAAGTGCGGAAGAACAGGAACAAGAATGAGCGGATTATATTTAGCAAGTCAATCACCAAGACGAACGGAATTATTGCATCAAGTGGGTATAGACCATACTGTTGTTACTAGTTCTTATGTAGAAGATAATGTAGTGATTACAGATCCTATTGAAATGGTGAAAGCACAAGCTCTTGGTAAAGCGCGCTGCGCAAATGATGTGCCTGATGGTAGCATCGTACTAGGTGCTGATACAATTGTTGTATTTGATGGAAAGGTGCTAGGGAAACCGCATAGTAAGGATGAGGCACGTACAATGCTTCGTACATTATCTGGTCAAGTTCACTCTGTTATTACCGGTGTAGCCTTACTCATTAAGGGACGCGAAATCGTCTTTCACAATGAAACAAAGGTGTATTTTAAAACGCTGCAGGATTTTGAAATCGAGTCATATATCGACTCCATGGAACCGATGGATAAGGCTGGAGCCTATGGCATCCAAGGAAAGGGCGCTTTGTGGGTTGATAAGATTGAAGGGTCCTATACAAATGTTGTAGGGTTGCCTGTAGAACATGTATATGAAGAATTATGTAAAGCATTAGGTGTAAAGTCTTAGATTAATATTGATGGTCATGTTAACACATCAAATAGATATTCTAATGTTATGGTAGAAATATGAGGCTGATTTGTTTATGTATTGTAAGAATGGAGAAATTCAATGCAAGTCAGAACTATCAGCGTAAAAGATATGTTGCCATTTCAACGGCCACGTGAAAAATTGTCGCTTTAGGGGCTAAACAAATGGCGATGGAAGAATTATTGGCTATATTATTACGTACCGGTTTAAAAGGTCAATCATCAATTGATTTAGCACATACGATTATCGATTCTTTCACAGATGGCATTCATGGGCTAAACCATATGACCGTAGATGATTTAGTAAAAATTAAGGGCGTTGGTATCGATAAAGCGGTTACTATTTGTGCTGCTGTAGAGTTAGGGCGGCGTTTGGGTGAGTTAAAAATCACCTCTACATACGAAGATTTTTCTCAGCCTTATGTTATCGCTCAATATGTAATGGAACGCTTGCGCCATGAAACAGAAGAACATGTATTAGCGGCTATGTTGACGTCTCGGAATAAATTAATTCACATCGAGACCATATCTAATGGAGGCCTCACATCAAGTCTTGTAGAACAACGGGCTGTTTTTAGAAAAGCCATTGCTTGTAATGCAGCCGCTATTATTTTGATTCACAATCATCCATCCGGCGATAGTAGACCTAGTGATGATGACATACGTGTTACTAAGTTATTTGTTAGTGCTGGACAATTTATGGGCATTCCAGTCTTAGACCATATCGTCATTGGTGATGGCGAGTTTACAAGCTTGAGTGAAATTGGTAAATTAAGCTAGTTGTGGTAAAATGGAATGATGATGTAATGAAGGAGATTAGCATTATGAATTCCATTTTACCGTCTTTTGGAAAAGACGTGAGTATCGATATTGGTACGTCTATGACACGTGTCATGGGGGGCACGCGCGAGACCATGATGAGTGAGCCCTCCATTGTGGCTACTGATACAAAATTAGATAAAATTGTTGCTGTCGGTGATGATGCAGATCGCATTGTACGACGCATGCCTGATATGTGGATGGAGTTGACACCATTACAAGATGGTTTTATCGTCGATTACCGCGTAATGCATACGATGTTAAAATATTTTCTTCACAAGGTATCCAATACGTTGCGTAGATCTCGTGTACTCGTTGGCGTTCCTTGTGGCATGACTGATGTAGAACAACGGGCCATGATGGATGCCGTAATCCAAGCAGGCGCGCGGGAAGTCTTTCTGATTGAACGCCCTGTGGCTGCCGCTATAGGTTCCGGTTTACCAATTTTTGAGGCTCGTGGGATCTATGGTTATTGATATTGGTGAAGGTACTGCCGACATGGGGATTATCTCATTAGGTGGCACGGTTATTAGTAAGACGATACGGTTTGGTGGCGGCGATTTAGATCGCGCCATCATGCAATATATTAATCAGTGTTTTGGTTTAATGGTATCCGAGCAAACTATAACGGATATTAAACATGCTATAGGTACTGCGGTTGTACCTGCGGAGGATTGTGAGTTTTCCTTTACTGGTCGCGATATGACAAGTGGTATAGTTAGACGCGCTGTACTTCATCAATCTGAAATCTACGAAGTGATTAATAAACGCCTTACAGACTTTTTAGATGCAATCCAACAAATGATACGCGTTACGGCCCCTGAGTTAGTGGCTGATATCATGCAGCATGGGATTGTGTTAACAGGTGGTATGGCTCGTTTGCAGGGGCTAGCAGAGCGAATTAGCACCGAAATGGGCGTGCCTGTTCAGGTTGCTTCTGATCCAGAATTAAAGGTCGTACAAGGTTTGCATCGTAGTTCGGGTCAAATTGTAGAGTTAGCTCGTTTTATTATTAATTCAAAGGATAGAAGGGGACGTGTATGATACAGTCAGATCGTAAATTATTAATCTTTGTTGTCCTCGGCTGTATTATCATGGCCCTTCTTGGTTTTGCCTGGAAACAGCGAACTAGTATCCCCTTTGTAACCGTACCATTTGAAAAAATTGTTACCCCATTCACATATGGTTCAGCTCGTGTGCTTTCAACAATTCAAACCGGCATACGTATCATTGATAATGCTATATCGGGTTTTGTTGAAAGCAATGATAAGGATAATACCATTGCAGATTTGCAACAAAAGGTGTTAAATCACGATGAAGTTGTGGCCGAAATATTCGCCTTCGTCAGATGCTTAACTATAAATCGTCTCATCCAGAGTTTACGATGACCTTGGCGGGCATCATTACTAAAGATTTCGGTACATGGTCAAATACATTTACCATTGACCGGGGCGAGAATGACGGCATACAACCTAATATGGCCGTTGTCGTACCAAGTGGTGTTGTTGGTTTTGTAACTGATGTATACCCAAATTCAGCACGTGTTCAAACCATTTTGGACCCTCGCAGTGCAATTGGTGTTATCGTACAGCGTCCGGAATCACGCTTGGCCGGTGTGGTAAAAGGGGATGGTAATCATCCTAATGAGCCAATGATGGTCAATATTGCACGTGATGGTGATGTCCTTGTAGGCGATAAATTGATTACCTCTGGTTATGGTGGAATTTATCCAAAGGGCTTGTTAGTGGGTAATGTATTAACCATTACAAATGATACAGAAGGTTTCGTTAAAAATGCGGCTATTCAACCGAGCGTTGATTTTAATCGCTTAGAAGAGGTGTTTATTATTACTGCCTCTACAGTGCAAACACCAGATAAAGCAAAATTAGAACCTAAATTAGTTCCTCAAACGCAGCGTGACCAAGTGCAAGGGGCTAAAGGAGCGGTAAATCAATGAGATATATTGCATTAATTCTCGTGTGTTGTGCGTTGTATTTTATACAAGCTCAATTATTACCGGCCATATTTCATACGAATTGGCTACCCAATTGTATACTGACTGCTGTAGTTTTAGTCACGATTTTTAAAGGTCGAAAAATGGGGCTTATTGCTGCTGCAGTGGGTGGATCCATTCATGATATTTTGATATCTAACTTTTTTGGATTACATCTCTTTCCGTATATTGTCGTAGTGTATCTATTGTCTTTTGTAAAAAGTAGTGTATACGAAGAGCGTTGGTACTGGTCATGCGGCATTATCGGTGTTTGTACAATTTTAGATGGAATTATGCGCTCCATCATGATCGGTGCCAGTGGTGGTGATATCCAATTCATTTCTTACATGGGACACATGGTTATGCCAACTGTATTTTGGAATGCCATATTAGGTGGTATAGGACATAAAATGATGGGCCTTATGGAAGAAAAAGAGGATTATATTTGGTAGTATTGCTGATTTAGTAAAGCATATAAGGGGAATCATAGGTGCTTGAAAGTTTATATAAAAGAAAAAAAACGAGCCGTTTTGATGTGCTTTTCTATATTGTAATGGGTATCTTCGTTATTCTAGGGCTCCGTCTATTTGCTATGCAAATATTAGAGGGTGGTTATTATCAAGCTAAAGCAGAGGGTAACCGCCTGCGCATTGTACCTATGACGGCTGCTCGTGGGGTTATGTATGATAGAAATGGTCAGATTTTAGTCGGTTCTAGACCGGCCTATACCATTTCTATTATGCCTAATGGCAAACCTTTAGATGATGATGAATTGGCTAAGCTAGCTACATTGTTACATAAAAAGCCAGAAGAAATTCAAAAAAAGGTAGATGACCACAAACATGGTTATGAACCGATACGTATAGCTAACGATATCTCCATGGACGTGGTGACTAGTATCGAAGAACATCGTCATGAATTGCCTGGTGTTTCTATCGATGTAGAACCTTTAAGATATTATCCATATGAAACTATGGCATCTCAGCTATTTGGGTATGTTGGTGAAGTAAGTGAAGATGAACTAGCAGAAATTAAGGAACAAGATCCTAATACAACGGTTGGTGCTGGATCTATCCTAGGCCGTGCTGGTTTAGAAAAATTATATGATTCAGTGCTTCGTGGCGTTGACGGTGGCAAGCAATTAGAGGTTGATGCGTCTGGCCGACCTGTAGCAGAGGTCGATCGCAAGCATACTGTACCGGGTTCAAATATTCATCTTACTATTGATGTGAATATTCAAAAAGCGGCAGAAGAGGCTGTTAAAAAGGAATTGGATCAGTTGCGTAGTTCAGGTGCAACGGGTGCAGCCGTGGTTGCATTAGACCCTAATACTGGCGCGGTTCTTGCCATGGTAAGTGCGCCAGAATTTAATCCTAATTGGTTTGCCAAGGGCATTACATCGACTCAATGGAATCAATTGAACAATGACAAGAGTCATCCTTTTGAAAATAAGGTCATTGCTGGTGAATATCCACCAGGATCACCTTTTAAAATTGTAACTGGTACAGCTGCATTAGACTTGAAAAAGGTAACTCCTGATGAAATGATTTTTCGATAGTGGGAAACACTGGCTCATTGATAAGAGAAATGCAGAAGGTGAAGCATTGGGTTGGTTGAATTTTAATCGTGCTTTGGCTAAGTCTGATAATGTGTATTTTCTATGAAATGGGTAATCGTTTAGGTATTGAAAATATCGATACCTATGCTCATTATTTTGGCTTTAGGTGAAAAAACGGGTATCAATCTGGTCGGTGAAGCAGCTGGTAATGTGGCGAGTCCAGAGTATAAACGGAAAGTATTTGATCAAGATTGGTATTTGGGCGAAACCTTTGATGCGGCTATCGGGCAATCATTCCATTTGGTAACGCCATTACAGATGGCTGTACTTCTCAGTCAAGTGGCGAATGGAGGTACTCGTTACCAACCATATGTGGTGAGTCGTGTTGATAATCCCGATGGGACACCAGCTGAAATTTTTGGACCTAAGAACCTAGGCGTACTTCCAGTACCTAAAAATATTATGGACCTTATTCGAGAAGGTCTTCGCGATGTAACTAGCGAAGGTGGTACGGCTGGTGAATTGTTTAAAGGCTTCCCTGTTGCTGTAGCAGGTAAAACAGGGACTGCGGAAAACGCACATGGCCGAGATCATGGCTGGTTTGTTGCGTATGCACCATATGATAAGCCTCAAATTGTCGTCGTTGCTCTCGTTGAGCAAGGTGGTTTTGGTGCAGGCTCTGCAGGGCCGATTGTACGGGATATTTTGAGTGCCTATTTTAAAGTGCCTACTAGTAGTTCAAAAACGACTGACACAAAAACAACTGATACAAAAACAACAACCAATAAAAAAGAAACACAGGAAATTAAGCCAAGTGTAAAGGAATAGGAAGGATATACAATGGGGGATATAATCGGTCTTATGTCAGGTAAAGGTGGCGTAGGTAAAACGACGATAACAGCCTGCTTAGGGGCTGCGCTTAGCGAACAAGGATATCGAGTTCTTCTTTGTGATGGCGATTTTGGTTTGCGCGACTTAGATATTATCTTGGGAAAAGAAGATGAGGTATGTTTTGATGCATATAATGCATTAGAAGATAAATCCATGGCTGATGATGTAGTCATGAAAGTTCAGGATAATCTATATTTTTTGCCAGCTAGTCAAAGTGTGCGCTGGGAAGATATGGGACGCAAAAAATATCGAAACTTGTAAGCCACTTAGCTAAGTCTTATGATTATGTACTTGTAGATTGTCCTGCAGGTATCGGTCGTGGGTTGGAATCTATTGTAGAGCTAGCACAGCGGTTTCTAATTGTTACTCAACCTTTGTGGGTGTCCATACGAAATGCAGCACGTACCATTCAATTCTGTCGTGAATATGGTCATCGTGATTATGCCGTTGTATTTAATGCAGTCCGTACGGATCGGGATATGCCGAATATGTATGATATGCTCGATGCACTCGGTGCTGAATATGTGGGCTCTATCTTACCTTATGACACACAAATACTAGATAATACACAGGATGGTGTACTCATTCAAGATATGCCAAAAGCATATCGCCATATGCTAGCTCCTGTAGTAGAGTACATAACCTCTGGAGATGCTTGGGATGAACAAGACCTTATTGAGCGCTTCAACGAAGTGACGACTGTAAAAGTTACTGAACCTTCTGTGACGGCCACATTAGCTCAGCCTGTTGAGTCCGATGATGATAATTCTACTAATCCTGTAATATATACAAATTCTTGGTCTACGCGAAATCGACTTCTTTCTGGTAAAGAAAGTATGTGGCGTCGGGTTCGTATAAAGTAGGTGCCATATGTTACAAAGAATTTGGCGTGATTGTGATTGGACAATCATCATATGTACACTATTACTTGTTGCCATGGGGGTAGTTGCCATCGGTAGTGCCACCCATATTAATCAAACAGGACTTCATTTTTCCACACTAGTAGCGAAGCAACTGATCTTTTTTCTTATTAATGTGGCCCTTGTGATTGGTATTCAATTTATGGATTATCATAAATTAAAAGATTGGGCTAACGGCATATATATAGTAACGATTATGTTGTTGTTAGCCGTAATCTTTGTAGGGACATCTGCCTTAGGTGCACAGCGTTGGATTCAGTTAGGGCCTATTACGCTGCAGCCATCAGAGTTTTCTAAATTACTGATGATTATCTGTATGGCAAAGATGTTAGAGTCTCGTTACAATAAATTAGATACCTTTAAATCTCTTGTTGTGCCTATCTTATATGTAGGCATACCTATTTTACTAGTATTCATGCAACCAGACTTGGGAACGTCCCTCGTTTATATAGCGATTTTTGTGGGCATGCTCTTTGTTTCTGGCATACGATTGCGCTTAGTTCGTATTATCGCTACGGTAGGCGTTTTACTAATGCCGTTGGCTTGGTTTGTGTTTGAAAGACTATCAAAAGCAGCGGATTCTCGTATTTATGAATCCTGATATCGATCCCATTTGGTTCTGGATATCATATCATTCAGTCTAAGATTGCTATTGGTTCAGGTACTATATTTGGTAAAGGATTATTTAATGGTACACAAAGTCAGCTAAACTTTTTACCTGAAAATCACACAGATTTTATTTTTTCTGTTATAGGTGAAGAACTAGGCTTTATAGGCTGTATCTTTGTATTAATTCTTTTATTTATGCTTATTTATCGAAGCATAAAGGTAGCATATTCATGTAATGACCGCTTCGGTATGTTATTGGCTACAGGGATTGGATCCATGTTATGCTTCGAGGTATTGGTCAATGCTGGCATGACCATGGGGATTATGCCGGTTACAGGCATACCATTGCCATTCATCAGTTATGGTGTTAGTGCGTTGACCACAAACATGATAAGTGTTGGTATTTTATTAAATATATCAATGCAGCGTAAAAAATATATTTTTTAGTTATCATTCTAATTTAGGAATGAGTTTGAAAGAAGTCTTTCACAAAAGACGGAGGATGTATGATTCAATTAGATACGTCATGGTTACAACATGTCCAAAAACCAGCTCGTTATACGGGCGGTGAATATAACAGTATAGTGAAAGATCACAGTACTGTTGATATAACTATGGCGCTAGGATTTCCCGATGTGTATGAAGTGGCTATGAGCCATTTGGGTATCAAGATTCTATATGGCTTAGTCAATCGCCGTGAAGATGCAGTAGCAGAGCGTGTATTTGCACCCTGGCACGATATGGAAGAGGAAATGCGAAAACGCAATATTCCCTTATTCTCTTTAGAAACCCGTACGCCTATAAAGGATTTTGATGTACTTGCGTTCACACTACAATATGAGATGAGTTTTACCAATATTCTAAATATGCTAGATTTAGCAGGTATACCGATGTATGCAAAGGATCGGGATATGGATTTTCCATTGCTCGTATGTGGTGGACCTTGTGCGTATAATGTGGAACCAATTGCGGATTTCTTTGACATTGTGTCCCTCGGTGAATCTGAAGAATGGGGCGATGAGTTTATCGACCTATTGAAAGCAGAAAAAGCGAAGGGATTCCCTGGTGGTAAAGAAGCTTTCTTGCGAAAAGCAGCACAAATCCCCGGTACCTATTGCCCAGCATTATATGATGTAGAGTATACGGAACAAGGCGATTTTAAATCGATTACACCAAGCTTTGAAGACGTACCTGCTACGATTCAAAAACGCATCATAGAAGATGTAGAACATGTATTTTTCCCTACAAAACCGGTGGTACCGTTTTTGGATATCGTTCATGATCGGGCTGTTCTTGAGTTGTTCCGTGGTTGTACGCGAGGTTGTCGATTCTGTCAGGCCGGTATGCTCTATCGTCCTGTTCGTGAACGAACTCCTGAACGGTTGTTAGAAATTGCAAAAGAAACGATTGCTAATACAGGTTACAATGAAATCTCTTTGATGAGTTTAAGCTCTGCTGACTACTCCAAGTTACCAGAATTGGTAGATATGCTCATGGAAGAGTTTAAAGATAAACAGGTTAGCGTCAGCTTACCATCATTGCGTATCGATAGTTTCTCTATTGATATTGCTAAGAAGGTACAACAAGTGCGTAAAAGTGGTCTTACCTTTGCACCAGAAGCAGGTTCTCAACGCATGCGTGATGTTATCAATAAAGGTGTTAGTGAAGAAGATTTGCTAGCTGCTTGCACCAATGCTTTTAAATCCGGATGGAACACGGTAAAACTATACTTTATGATGGGATTGCCTACTGAGACTGATGAAGATTTAGCAGGTATTGCTAATTTGGCGTACAAGGTGCTTGATTTGCATCGCGATATTACGGGTAAGCGCAATGGTAGCGTAACCGTTAGTGTATCATTTTTCGTACCAAAAACACATTCTCCATATCAATGGTATGGTCAACAAGATGTGGAAGAAATCCATCGTAAGCAAAAATATTTAAAATCGCTTATTAATAATCGCAATATTTCCTATCATTATCATGATGGATATACCGGTTATATGGAGGCTGTATTTGCCCGTGGCGATCGTAGATTATCCAAGGTATTAGTAGAAGCATGGAAACTTGGTTGTAAATTTGATGGCTGGACTGAGTTCTTTAGCTATGAAACATGGTTACAGGCTTTTGAAAACTGCGGTGTTGATCCTGCGTATTATGCGCGTCGCACCCGTGATTTTGATGAGCCATTGCCATGGGATCATTTGGATTGTACTGTAAGCAAGGCCTTCTTAAAACGCGAATGGGAACAGGCCGTTGCTGAGAAATTAACGCCAGATTGTCGTCGTGGACCATGTAAGGGTTGTAATGTATGCCCTGAATTAGATACGGCTATTGTAGATTATAAGGAGGGTGGCAGAGTTGAAAAAATTACGTTTGGCCTTACATAAAGGCGAAGAATTACGATTCTTGTCGCATCTCGATTTTGCACAAGCCGTGGAGCGCATGATTCGTCGTGCAGAGATTAAGATGGCCTATTCTGAGGGCTTTAATCCGCACATGAAAATCAGTTTTTCTTCTGCCTTGGCATTAGGTGTAACGGCAGAAGCAGAATATATTGATATGGATGTGTTGGAAGATGATAGCTTAGAGTCTATTATGGCGCGATTAAATGCAGTGGCTCCTCGTGGACTTGAGGTTCTCGGTGGCAAGATCATGCCTGATAAGGTTAAGAAAATGATGGCCATCTGCAATTACGCAATCTACGAAGTAACAGGTCCTGTAACGGAACAGAATGTTGACTGGGATAGCTTACTTAAGCCTTTTAATGAGGCTACTGAAATTTCCTATGAAAAGGTTACCCCTAAAAAGACGCGTATTATCGATGTAAAAGAATTCGTAAAGAACCGATTGTAGCGTCCGTGCACGATGGTATGGTGACACTAACGATGGGGATTGGTATCTATCCACAAGGTACTATAAAACCGAGTGAAGTATGGAATCTTGGCAAGGATCAATATAATTGGCCTATTACTTCTGGTTACGAAATTCACCGTAAAGCGATTATGGTAGAAAATGAAGAAGGTCGTTTTACACCATTAGAAATTAATTATTAAGGCTATGTGTTTGATTTTGCATATACTATAGTTAAACTGAACAGAAGGGAGGGATAGGATGCATAAAATTTTGGTCAATGTTATGCGCGAGGAAATTCGCATGGCTGTCATCGATGAAAAGGAACAGCTTATAGATTTTGTTTTGGAACGCACTGATGAGTCTCACATGGCGAATCATATGTACAAGGGCACTGTTAAAAATGTTTTGAATGGAATGCAAGCTGCTTTCGTTGATATTGGAGGCTCTCAAAATGCTTATTTGAACCTTCAACAAGGTAAGGAACAGAAAATATTGCCACGCCTATCTGTGGGGCAACAAATTCTCGTTCAAGTGGTGAAAGAAGAAATGCTTGGCAAGGGGGCACGCGTTACAGCAGATGTAAGTTTAGCGGGACGATTTATGGTGCTATTGCCCTATTCTGAAGGCATGCATATTTCAAAAAAGATTACCGATGAATCTATCCGTGCTCAATTACAAGAGTTGGCAGCGCCTTATGTAAAAGAAGGTTGTGGATTCATTATCCGTACGGCTGCAGCTAAGGCCAGTGCCGATGAAATCGCTCGCGATATGGACTACTTATGGCGCACATGGCAACATGTGTTAAAGCGATTTAAGGTTGCTAAAAGTGGTACAGATCTTTACAGTGATGCGGACTTTTGGTTTCGCCTCGTGCGAGATTACGCGCATCGCAATGTAGAGGAAATTATCGTCGATTCTGATATGGGCGAATCTCGACTGTTGGATCTTTTAGGACACGGACCTACCTCTCAACAAATCAAAGTAACACGCCACCGAGATAGTACTCCTATCTTTAAAGCGAACCACATTGAACCTCAATTAGAAGATCTTATCTCCCGCGATATTAATCTTCCTTCTGGTGGATCTATTCGCATTGATCATACGGAGGCCCTTACCGTATTTGATGTAAACTCGGCTCACTATACAGGGAAATCGAATAAGCTAGAAGACTTAGCTTTCACAGTTAATAAAGAGGCGGCCAAAGAAATTTGTCGCCAATTGCGCTTGCGCGATATTGGCGGTATTATCGTCGTCGATTTTATTGATATGAAGGATAAAGAGCATCAACAAGAGTTATTAAAATTATTGAGTGCTCAGGCTAAACTAGATAAGATGAAAACCGTTGTCTGTGGTATTAGTTCGCTCGGTTTAGTGGAGATGACGCGAAAGCGTGCACGCCAAGGGTTACAAACCTTGATGTTTGATACATGTCCACAATGTGGCGGTACCGGATATATGTTGTCTGGTCGAACTGTATATATGCAGATTGTACGTCGGATTCGGGAACTATTTAAATCTGGTCGCATTAAATCCAATTTAGAAATTGAGGTCCACCCAGAGGTGGCACAATATCTAACCAAATCTGTACTCGATGATTTAGGTGCTTCTATTGGTCGGAGTATTTCAATCGTAGTGAATCCACAAATTAGCCGGGAAGGGTATTCCTTGATGGCTGTAGCAGAATAAGTAAGTCGTATGTTGATAGGTGAGTATCGTGTCTGTTTTTGAAATCATTTTAATTAGTATTGGTCTTGCTATGGATGCCTTTGGCGTTTCTATTGGCAAGGGTTTGACTATGCCAGTAGGCGAAAATGGTCGAAAAGTGACCTTAGCCTTTTTATTCGGGCTATTTCAGTTCCTTATGCCCGTTATAGGATGGCTTATTGGTCGTCAGTTTATCGATGTTATCTCTGAATGGGATCATTGGATTATCTTTGGCCTTTTAGGATATCTTGGGATTGCTATGATTCGAGAAGGTCTTTAGTGATGACGATGATGAAGATGATGATAAGCAATTCTTAGGGCGCTTGGGAAATGATTATGCTCTCGGTGGCAACGAGCCTTGATGCGATGGCTGTGGGGTTTAACCTTTGCCTTTTTACCAATCAATGTATGGGAGGCATCGACCATGATTGGTGTTATTACCTTTGGTATATCCTTAATTGGTGTATATTTAGGTAAATTCATGGGCCAATTCGTAGGAAAATATGCAGACATACTCGGTGGAGGCGTCCTAATTCTTATCGGTACTAAGATACTCTTGCAACACCTTGGGATTATCGGAGAATTTTAAACGTTGTATATATATGAAAGTGTCAGAAACTGAGCGTATATAAGAGGATTTGTATTTGACATAGATGTGTAAATACGATATACTGTATCAGTATTAGTTCGGTTTACTGAACTTTGCAATCCGCGTGAAGCAGGTTTAAACGCCCGACCGATGTTCGGGTCGGGATACCGAATTCAGCGAGTTCGATAACAAGGAGGTGTTCTCATGTACGCAATTATTAAAACTGGTGGTAAACAATATCGCGTTGCTGAAGGCGATGTAATTACTATCGAAAAATTGGAAGCAGCTGCTAACGATTCCGTAACATTCGAAGAAGTTTTGACTGTAGTGAATGACGGCGACGTTAAAGTTGGCGCTCCTCTTGTAAACGGTGCAAAAGTTACAGGTACAGTTCTTGAACATGGTAAAGGTAAAAAAGTTTTAGTATTCAAATACAAAGCTAAATCCAACTACCGTCGTCGTCAAGGCCATCGTCAACCGTTCACAAAAGTTCGTATTGAATCTATCCAAGCTTAATTATGGTTTCCATTGGAATCCAGCGGAACAAGGATAACCAAGTCATTGGTTGTCATATGTCCGGTCATGCAGGATATGATGAACATGGCTATGATATAGTGTGTGCAGCAGTATCTGTACTGTCTGCTACAGCTATGTTAGGGCTTACCAAAATTGCTAAGCAAAAAGGTGAGTTTTCTAATAGCGAAGGCCAATGTGATATGGTCCTCTCTGGTGAAATAACCCGGAGTGGTCAGGATATATTAAATACTATGCTTCTCGGACTAGAAGAAATTAGTAAACAGTATCCAAAGTTTGTCCAAATACACGAAATATAGGAGGTGAACTTCATGTTTACTTTTGATTTGCAATTGTTCGCACATAAAAAAGGTGTGTCCAGTACTCGTAATGGTCGTGATAGTGAATCTAAACGTCTTGGTGTTAAATGCCATGATGGTTCCATCGTAAAGAGCGGTAACATCATCGTTCGTCAACGTGGTACTCACTTTCCACCCTGGTACTAACGTAGGTATCGGTAAAGATGACACTTTATTCGCACTTGTGCCTGGTAAAGTAGCATTTGAACGTGCTGGTCGTTATAACCGTAAAGTTAGCGTATACCCTGTAGAAGCTTAATTTTACAAAGACTATTAATCCCTAGTGGTTTTCCACTAGGGATTTTTTGTATTATTCTTTAGGTGGATTATGGTTTATCGTATACAGTGCATTGGGAAAATGATTATTTGTTATAGTAAATTCCAATGCTTTTTAGTAGGAATAGTGGTATACTTAGTACAGTATCGGTGAAAGATTACTAAAATAGTAATGATATACTTTCACAGACCTAACTAGAGTGGCATGTCCACTGGAAAGATTTGAGGTAAGTACTATGTATGATGTAAAATCTCCTAAGGCGGAGGAATTTATTTCTCATCAAGAAATCCTTGATACTCTTGCCTATGCAGAGGAAAATAAAGAAAATCGCGAATTATTAGACCAAATTTTAGCTAAGGCGGCTACGTTTAAGGGGCTAAATCATAGAGAAGCGGCAGTTCTCTTGGAATGTCCATTACCTGAATACAAAGAAAAGCTATTTGCACTAGCTAAAGAAATTAAAAAAGCTATTTATGGTGACCGCATTGTATTGTTTGCGCCGCTATATTTATCTAATTATTGTATCAATGGCTGTGTATATTGCCCATATCACTCTAAGAACCGCGATATTAAACGAAAAAAATTGACCCAAGAACAAATTAAAGAGGAGGTTATCGCTCTAGAAGCAATGGGGCATAAGCGCATTGTTATCGAATCTGGCGAAGATCCTCTTAACAATCCTCTTGATTATATTTTGGAATCTATCAAGACGATTTACAGTATTAAAAATAAAAATGGTGAAATTCGTCGCGTTAATGTAAATATCGCTGCATGTTCCGTTGAAGATTATAAAAAATTGCATGATGTTGGCATTGGTACCTATACATTATTCCAAGAAACATATAATAAGGAAAATTATGAAGCTTTGCATCCAACAGGGCCGAAGAGTGATTACGCGTACCATACAGAAGCGATGGACCGCGCTATGGAAGGCGGCATCGATGATGTAGGGCATTGGCGTATTGTATGGTCTAGAACATTACAAATATGATTTTGTAGGCCTTTTGATGCATGCCGAGCATTTAGAAGCTGTTCATGGTGTAGGCCCTCATACGATTTCTGTACCTCGTATTTGCCCTGCTGATGACATCGATGTAGATGATTTCAGCAATGCTGTACCAGATGATATCTTTGAAAAAATCGTGGCTCTTATCCGTGTATCTACACCGTATACAGGCATGATTATGTCCACTCGTGAAAGCCAATCTATGCGTGAACGTGGTTTAGCATTAGGCATTTCCCAAATCAGCGGTGGCTCTCGCACTAGTGTAGGCGGCTATAAAGAAGAGGAAAAACCAGAAGATAATTCCGCACAATTCGACCGTAGCGATACGCGTACATTGGATGAAATTGTAGATTGGCTCTTGGGCCTTGGTTATGTACCTAGTTTCTGTACCGCTTGTTATCGTGCAGGACGTACTGGCGACCGTTTTATGGCGCTTGCTAAATCCGGCCAAATCCATAACTGTTGCCAACCTAATGCATTAATGACGTTGAATGAATACATCATGGATTACGGCGATGAAAAGACGAAAAAACATGGTGCCAAGGTTATTGAAGACCAATTGGAAAATATCAAGAATGATTTGGTAAAAGATAAGGCAAAGGCTTACATTGCTCAAATGGAAGATGGAAAACGAGATTTCCGTTTCTAGTTTTTTGCTAATATTTCATGTGTAAAAAATAGTATATAACTATATGAACAAGCACTGCTTATTATGAGAATGATAATAAGCAGTGCTGTTTTGTTGAGAAAAACAAGTAAATTATATATGGAAAATAATGATAAAACCCTTTATTTATAAGGGCGTTTGTTGTATAATGAAAGAAAATGATAATGATAATAGATTTATAAACAATGTTAATATTGATTATGAATTATTACATTATTCATCAACATTATTTTATATACATGTCACCGAGGTTTTGGATTATGAAGAAGAAACGTTGGCATATTATGCCAAGGGATACAGAAAAAGAAAATACATTGATCCGTGAACTCGGTGTAAATCCGATTGTAGCGAGATTGATGGTGAATCGGAATATAGATAGTGATGAAGGCCATCGCTTCTTTAGAGGGCACACTTAAAGATTTGCTTGATCCCTTTACCTTAAAGGATATGGAAACGGCGGTTGCGCTCATCTTAGAAACCATAGAAGCAAAAAAATCTATAGTCGTCTATGGAGATTATGATGTGGATGGTATTACGGCTACATCGCTGTTATATCGCTTTTTAGTTAAAATGGGGGCTCGTGTAAGTTATTACATACCGGAACGGCAAAGCGAAGGATATGGATTAAATTTAGAGGCATTAGAGCATATTATCTCTGATGGTGCATCTTTGGTGATAACCGTGGACTGTGGTATTAGCTCTTATGATATTGTCGAGGCCGTTTGTGATCGCATCGATATCATTATTACAGACCATCATACGGCGCCGCCTCAAATTCCACCTGCCCGTGCCGTTATCAATCATAAACAACCAGATTGTCCGTACACGGATAAAAACTTATCCGGTGTAGGCGTTGCATTTAAATTATGCCAAGCGCTCTGGTTGCGTCAATGCGGAGAGTGGTATCTTGATGATTTAGATATCGTTGCACTTGGAACCGTTGCTGACGTCGTTCCGTTGGTTGGAGAAAACCGCATCATCGTTCAGGCTGGACTTAAGAAGATGAACGAGTTGCCTAATTTAGGCATCGATAAACTTATAGATGTGGCCGGCTTACATGATAAAACGATCACCGCAGACATATTGGATTTACCTTAGCACCGCGCCTAAATGCGGCAGGCCGTGTTACTCATGCAACGCGTGCCGTTGAGCTACTTGTTACGGACGATGTAGATTTGGCAGAGACCATTGCTCAAGAATTACAAGAAACGAATATGGAACGTCAAGAAATAGAACGCTCTATTCATGAAGAGGCCCGCGCTAATGTAGCTACTCAAGGTCATCTAGCTGATTATGTAACAGTAGTAGCTGGAGAAAATTGGCATCCCGGTGTTATCGGTATCGTCGCATCGCGATTGGTAGAAGAGTTTTACAAGCCTACACTTGTTATTAGCATTGATAATGGCGTAGGTAAAGGCTCTTGTCGTAGCATTGAAGGTTTTAATATATATAATGCATTAAAATCCTGTGAAGATATATTGATTCAATTTGGTGGCCATGCTGCAGCGGCTGGATTTAGTATAGATGCTAGCCGTATTGATGAATTGCGTCAGCGCTTAACCGAGTATTGTAAGGCTCATGTTTCTCCTGATGAGTATATTCCTGTTGTATCCATTGATGCCACATTGCCCGTTGATGATATCGATGTTGATATTGTAGATCGTGTGTCCGCCTTAGAACCGTATGGGATGGGAAATAGCACCCCTATATTTGGCGTTATGGATGCTAAGGTGCAGGACATTATGTTGATGGGGCAACTTAAAAATCACTGTAAGGTGATTTTAGCCACCGCCAATGGTAGCGTTGATGCTATCGCTTGGAATCGCCCTGATTTGTTTAGACATATTTTTCAAGGCATGAATGTGAAAGTTGCCTTTACACTTCAAAAAAATGAATGGCAAGGTTTTGTATCTCCACAACTCATGATTCAAGATATAGAGCCTATCATAGAAGAACATATTCAATTAAGTGCTGAAGGTTTACGTGAAATATATACAATTGTACGCCTCGCATTAAAAGGCGGTGCTAATTCTTTATACCATGTGGAACAAGAAATTTTGCGGCGTAAACCCACTAATCAAAATGGTTCATCTGCATTGATGGCCCTTGATGTGTTTAAAGAATTAGGTATTATTAGCGAAGAAACGAACGATAATGGACAAGCGATGATCCGTTGGAATGTCATCAACGGTAAGCTTGATTTGACAACATCCGTTACGTTTATTACATATAGTCAGCAGGAGGTGATACAATGATGACCATAAATGAAGAAGGCAAAGCCTTAGTTGAACAAAAAGGCTTTAATAAAGAAGAGGCCTTAAAAGAGTTTATGGATTATGTGCATTCGTATCTAGGAGATGATGAATGCGACCAAATCATGAAGGCTTTCACCCTTGCAGATAAAGCCCATGAAGGTCAATTTAGAGCCTCTGGTGAACCGTATATCATGCATCCTCTTGCAGTGGCAGAGATTTTGGCGCATTTGCAAATCGATCATATTACATTGATTGCAGCCTTGCTCCACGATGTCGTTGAGGATACGGAGTATACAAAGGAAGATATTGAAAAATTATTTGGCGCTGAAGTTGCATTCCTCGTTGATGGGGTAACAAAATTAAATCAGTTCCAATATGAAACTAAAGAAGATCGCCAAATGGAAAATTATCGCAAGATGATTTTAGCCATGGCGAAAGACGTGCGCGTTGTCGTTATCAAACTGGGTGACAGGTTGCATAATATGCGTACCTTAAAACATATGCGTAGCGATAAACAAAAACGCATTGCTAAGGAAACGTTGGAAATTTTTGCTCCTTTAGCTCATCGCCTTGGTATTTTCAACGTAAAATGGGAACTAGAGGATTTATCCTTCCGGTACCTAGAACCAGATAAATACTATGATCTCGTTGATCAAATGAAACAAAAGCGTCAAGCCCGTGAAGATATCGTTAACGATACGATGGAACAATTGACGAAGGCTCTTGGTGAGGCCGGTATCAAAGCGGATATCAAGGGACGACCAAAGCATTTTTATAGTATCTATAAAAAGATGAAAAAGGATAATCGCGACTTGTCTCAAATTTATGATTTATTGGCTGTACGCGTTATCGTTGATACTGTACCGGATTGCTATGCCGTTCTAGGTATTGCTCATAGCATTTGGAAACCGTTGCCTTATCGGTTTAAAGATTATATTTCCATGCCGAAATCCAATATGTATCAATCATTGCATACTACGGTTATCGGTACGATGGGACAACCTGTAGAAATCCAAATTCGTACATGGGAAATGCATCGTGTTTCCGAATATGGTGTTGCCGCTCACTGGCGTTACAAAGAAGGTAATAAGGGCGCTGATAAAGAATTTGACCAAAAGGTTGCATGGCTTCGTCAAGTGTTAGAATGGCAAGATACGTCTAATCCTAAGGAACTTGTTAATGCTTTGAAATTAGACGTATTCTCTGGTGAGGTATTTGTATTTACACCTAAGGGTGATGTGGTCAAGTTGCCTATCGGTTCTGTACCACTCGACTTTGCGTATCGCGTTCATACCGATGTAGGCCATCGTTGTGTAGGGGCAAAGGTTAATGGTAAAATTGTGCCTCTGGATTACACCTTGCAAAATGGGGATATCGTCGATATCATTACCTCTAAAACTGGTAAACCAAGCCTTGATTGGCTCAATATTGTAGGCTCCTCTGAAAGTAAGAACAAAATCCGTAATTGGTTCAAACGAGAAAATAAAGAAGAAAATATTGAAAAGGGTCTTGAAGCACTTGAGCGCGAAGCAAAACGCCTCAATTATAGTTGGAAAGAGCTTTGTAGTGACAATCGCATTCAACAAGTTGTAAAACAGTTGAAGTCCAATACTGAAAATGAACTATATGCCGCTTGTGGCTATGGTGGGATACCGGTAAGTACCGTTCTATTGCGATTAGTTGAACTATACAAAAAATCTAAAGAGCATGAAGATGCTCGTAAAACAACGGAACAAATCATTGAAAAGTTAAAGGTACAAGGGGCCAAAAAGGCTAAGAATGGCACTGGTGTTCTCGTAAAAGGCGAACCTGGTGTTATGGTTCGTATGGCGAAATGTTGTAATCCTGTACCAGGCGACGATATTATCGGTTATATTACAAGAGGTCGTGGTGTTTCTGTACATCGCTCTGATTGTACAAGCCTTGGTCATACACCGGAAGATCTAGAGCGTATGATTGAAGTTTCGTGGGATGAAGCATCGAGTGAATCCTTCCATGTAGGCATCGATATTCAAGCCTATGATAGATCAGGAATCCTCATGGAGGTAATGGCGGTGCTTTCAGAATTGAAAATTACCATTACCAATATGAACGCCAAAGTCCTTGAAAACACGAAAAATGTAATGATCAACATCGTTGTTGAAATTCGAGATATATCGCAACTTGATTTTGTTATGACTAAATTGCGTCGTATCCGTGAAGTTTACACGGTACAACGTAGTAAAGGTGGTGCATAATGGATACATCAAATTTAGTTCTCATGCGTATGCCGTTGGGACCGCTTGGAACCAATTGTTATGTGATAGGCGATAAGGAACAGGGGGAAGGATTTATTATCGATCCTGCTACGACAGAAGTGCTGGAAGCCTTAAAAAAACATAATTTAAAGCCGAAAGCAGTTCTCTTAACTCATGGTCATGGGGATCACATCGGTGGCGTACAAGGCATTGTAGATGCTTACGATGTGCCTATCTATATACATCATAATGATGTGAAATACCTAAGTGATCCGGAATTGAATCTAAGCAATTATAGCAATCCTACACCGATTACCGTAAAAGGGCGCATTATAGAGGTTCATGAAGGTGATCACATCACATGTGGTGCTATTGATTTGACAGTATACGAAACACCAGGTCACACACCTGGCGGCGTATGCTATTATATGCCAGGTCTAGTATTTGTTGGGGATACTTTATTTAATCAATCTGTGGGGCGCACTGATTTTGTAGAAGGTGATTATGATGCCCTCATCAACGCGATTAAAACAAAGTTATATACATTACCAGACAATACAATGGTATATCCTGGACATGGTCCAGAAACACAAATTGGTTATGAAAAACAATATAATCCATTTGTAGGTGCTTAATTAATTTATTTAGTAAAGGGGATAGTAATTATGAATACAACATTGGAAAAATTAAAAGAACGTATTAAAGACAAAAAATACAAATTGACTACACAACGTCAAACGATTTTACAAGCTTTCATCGATGCTGAAGAAATCACTTGAGTGCAGAAGATGTATATGTATTGGTAAAAGAAGTAGCGCCAGATATCGGACTTGCTACTATCTACCGTACATTGGATTTGTTTACAGAACTAGATTTGTTAAAACGTCTTGACTTTGGTGATGGCCGTAATCGTTATGAATTAAATGACGAAGAGTTTGCCCATTTCCATCATCATTTGATCTGTGTAAAATGTGGTAAGGTTTCCGAGTTTGAAGATGATATGCTAGAAACATTGGAATCTATCATTGCAAAGAAATTGAATTTCCGTACCATCGATCATCAATTAAAAGTATATGGTTACTGCAGTGATTGCCAAGCGCATATGACGCCAGCAGAACTTGAAAAGCTCGATAAAATGGCACATCATGCTTAATGGATATCATTACACAGGGCCACTACCGCTTGGATCGGTAGTGGCCCACAACTGTGGCGCAGCAGGGCTATTTTCGCGCAATGAAAAGGCTGATGTAATCCTACAGGCTGTTGAGCGTGATGATATGTATGTCTTGACCGTATCTATTCGTGGCGTTGAACATACTTTGACAGGTCCTGTATCTTCTATGGGGCGACGCTCAATAGGCCAGTCCTTACTTGTATTGTTGCGTACAGAACAAGGGTTTCCTGCTCATAATGAGTGGGGCACGATGGTAGGGGTGCGTCCTACTAAATTACTTCATAAATATATAGACCAATATGGTTCATTAGAGGATGCAACTCGTCACATTGGGGACGAGTTTTCTGTGTCTTTGGAAAAATTAGATATTCTCAGCCGGATTGGGCACTATCAACGCCCTTTTTTAGAGTCTCATTCTAATAAGGATATAAGTCTCTATTGTGGGATTCCGTTTTGCGAAACACGTTGTATATATTGTTCATTTCCATACGGTTTATATCAAGAGTATCATCGACAATCTGAATTCATAGCAGCCTTATTAGAGGATATAGATGATGTACGCCAGATTTGTGAAACTTACAATTTGCACACGAATACGCTCTATATGGGTGGCGGTACACCCACTATATTGAATAATGAAGATTTTCATCATGTCCTAACTGGATTATCTACATTGATACCTAAAGGGCATGAATTCACGGTTGAAGCGGGAAGACCAGATTCTATAACCACTGAAAAAATACAGTCTATGCAAGCGTGTCATGTGAATCGCATTAGCATTAATCCTCAGACGATGGATGATACTATATTACGTCGCATCGGGCGTGGACACAGCGCACAAGATATCGATGATATGTATCAATATGTTAAAAAACATACAGATTTTGCTGTTAATATGGATTTTATAGTAGGTCTACCTGGGCAAAATATAAAACATATGGTGTATAACATGGATTATATTTGTCATAATTTGCCTGAAAATGTTACAATTCATACGTTAGCTATCAAACGAGGTAGTCCGTTATATGATTTGAACATGCAACATGATGTACCTGATGAGTCCATAGTAAAACACATGGTACAGTATGCTCAGGAGCGATTAGAGCAGGAAGGTTATGTGCCGTATTATCTATATCGTCAACAATATATGAGAGGTCAACTCGAAAATATTGGGTATACATTGCCAGGTAAAGCGTGTGAATATAATATTCAAATCATGGAAGAGCGGCAAACAATTATGTCTATGGGACCAGGTGGATCATCTAAATGGATTAAGGCCCCTGCGTTTAGACAGAAAAAGCAACACATGCCAAAGGATGTAGATGTATATACAGATACATTAAAGGCTTTATTAGCTAAGAGGCATGCATTATGTAAATCATTTTGGGAGGTTGTGTAATGGCTATTAAAAGACCAAGAGGTACACAAGATTTCTTGCCAGAACAAATTGTAAATTGGCATTATATAGAACAGCATATGCGCGAAATTTGTAAAGCTTATGGCTTTAGTGAAATTCGCACACCTGCCTTTGAAGATACAAAAGTTATTTTTGCGGGGCATTGGGGAAACTACGGACGTAGTATCAAAGGAAATGTATACCTTCTCCACTGGAGACGACAAGGAACAAAGCTATACATTGCGCCCTGAAAATACGGCTTCTGCCGTACGGGCGTACCTTGAAAATAAGGTGTATGGTAAAGAAAATTTAACAAAATGGTTCTATATGGGTTCTATGTTCCGTCACGATAAACCGCAAGCTGGTCGCTATCGTGAATTCCATCAATTTGGTGCAGAAGTACTCGGTTCTCCATCTCCTGTAGTGGATAGCGAAGTTATCTGTATGATCGTACAGTTGTTGAAAGATTTTGGTCTTAAGGATCTCAATGTAGAGGTGAACTCTGTAGGTTGTCCAAACTGTCGTCCTACGTATCGTCAAAAGTTGATTGAATTCTTTGAACCTAAAAAAGATCAACTTTGTGAAGATTGCCAAGAGCGGTTGTACAAAAATCCATTACGTTTATTGGATTGCAAAAATGAAACGTGCAAAGCCTTATCCGTAGGCGCCCCTGAAATTCATGAACATCTATGCGAAGAATGTAATACCCATTTTGAAGAACTTAAAACATTACTTGATGCGGCGAATATTCAATATAATCTAAATCCACGTTTGGTTCGTGGCCTAGATTACTACACAAAAACTGCCTTTGAAGTTCAATACACTCCATTAGGTGCGCAAAGTGCAGTAGCCGGCGGTGGTCGTTATGATGGCCTGGTAGAGGAACTCGATGGTCCTCATACACCAGCTATTGGTTTTGCAATGGGCATGGAACGATTGTTATTGGCTTTAGAAAAAAACAAAACTTGTTGCCTGAACCGACAATCGAACCAGCAGTATTTGTAGTAGCCCTTGGAGAGGCTGCAAAAATTAGAAGCTTTCAAGATTTGTCAAACTTTACGTAGCGCATATATCACTGCGGAAATGGATGGACAAGGTAAAAAGTATGAAGGCTCAATTAAAAATATGCTAACAAAATTCATGCAAAATATGTTATCATAGTGGGTGATGATGAATTGGCTAAGCAAGAGGCCATCATTCGTTTTATGGAAACAAGTGAACAAGAAACAGTGCCATTAGCATCTGTTTCTGAACGTATATCTTCTTTGGTGAAAGGATGACAGTAGAATGGAAACAATGAAAGGCTTACACCGTACACACGGTTGTGGCACTATTTCTGAAGCAGAAGTAGGTAAAGAGGTTGTATTATGTGGTTGGGTTGAACGTCGTCGTGACCACGGCGGTTTGATCTTCTTGGACTTGCGAGATCGTTCTGGCATTGTTCAAGTTGTAGCATCCCCAGATCATAATGTGGAATCTTTCCACAAGGCTGAAGATGTTCGTAATGAATATGTGCTTTGTGTACGTGGTAAAATTACAAAACGCGATGAAGAAGCAATCAATCCTAACTTGCCTACAGGCGCTTATGAAATGTATTGTGAAGAACTTCGCGTATTGAATTCTGCGAAAACACCTCCATTCTACATTCAAGATAATATCGATGTAGATGAAAACATCCGCTTGAAATATCGTTATCTTGATTTGCGTCGTCCAGAAATGCAACGCAACTTGATTTTACGTCATAAGGTAACAAAGGCTATGCGCGATTTCTTCGATAGCCGCGATTTCCTTGAAATCGAAACACCTATGCTTACAAAATCCACACCAGAAGGCGCGCGTGACTATTTAGTACCTTCTCGTGTGAATGCAGGTACATTCTATGCATTGCCTCAATCTCCACAAATTTTCAAACAAATTTTGATGGTAGCAGGCTATGAAAAATATTTCCAAATCGTACGTTGCTTCCGCGATGAAGATTTGCGTGCAGACCGTCAACCAGAATTCACACAACTCGACTTGGAAATGAGCTTCGTTGATGAAGAGGACATTTATGCACTATTGGAACAAATGGTTGCAGAAGTGTTCAAAAAGACATTGGGCAAAGAAATTCCATTGCCTATGCCTCGTATTACATGGGATGAAGCGATGGATAAATATGGTTCTGATAAACCAGATCTTCGCTTTGACATGGCTTTCACAGATGTAACTGAACTCGTAAAAGATACTGAATTCAAAGTATTCCGCTCTGTTATCGACAATGGCGGTATCGTAAAAGGTATCGTAGTACCTGGTGATGCTGGTATTCCTCGTCGTGAACTCGATGATTTGGTAGCATATGTAAATCGCTACGGTGCAAAAGGTTTGGCTTGGGCTTGCTTCAATGAAGACGGTTCCATTAAATCTCAAATCATGAAGTTCTTAGGCGAAGATACAATCCGCAATATTGGTGAAAAAATGGGCGCTAAAGGCGGCGACCTTGTATTGATGATTGCTGATAAACCAGCAACTGTTGCTCGTGCACTTGGTGAGTTGCGCCTTGAAATGGCTCGTCGTATGAACATGATTGACGAAGATAAATTGGCTTTCACATGGGTAACAGATTTCCCTATGTTCGAATATAACGAAGATGAAAAACGCTATGTTGCTATGCATCATCCGTTCACAATGCCTCGCCACGAAGATCTTGATAAATTGCAATCCGATCCTGGTAGCGTAAAAGCAATCGCTTACGATATGGTATTGAACGGCGTTGAAATCGGTGGCGGTTCCTTGCGTATTTATCAATCTGACGTACAAGAAAAAGTATTTAAAGCAATTGGTTTATCCGAAGAAGAAGCTAAATCTAAATTCGGTTTCATGCTTGATGCATTTAAATACGGTGCGCCACCTCATGCAGGTTGTGCATTTGGTCTTGATCGTCTCGTTATGTTGATGGCTAAACGCCAATCCATCCGCGACGTTATCGCATTTCTAAAACACAATCCGCTTCTGATATCATGAGCCAAGCGCCATCTGAAGTAGAACCTAAACAATTAAAAGAATTACACATAAAACCAGATGTAGAGGAAGAAGAACAATCCTTGGTATAATCGCAAGTAAGCATATTATAAAAGGACCGCAAGAATTGCTAAAATTTTAAAAGTCAAGTCTTGTAAATGATAAATCTTTCTGCTACTATTTATGTATAAGATATCCCTGCCATGTGCGTGTGATATCGCAGTTTTGAGCCAACACATTTTCTTCGGGAGTCCAGAACTCTCGTCTGAACGTTACGCCCTCACGGGACAACTGCAGGATGAGGAGGACACCCACCTGCTCTTGCAGGATCAAAACGCGGTACATTACGGCATGGTGGGGCTTTTTTGCATGTAAAGAATGAATGGAGGTAGCATGGATAGTTTATTTGATGCATTACCTACGAATAAATATGAACCACTACCGGTGCGAATGAGACCGACAGAACTTGATCATTTGTATGGTCAAGAACAGGCGGTAGGGAAGGGGACATTCCTTCGCGCCATGGTGGAAAAGGATACAATACCATCTATGTTGTTTTACGGGCCTTGTGGAACTGGTAAAACGACATTAGCCGGTATCATTGCTAAGATGAGCAACAGCCATTTTGTCAATTTAAATGCGACAAATGCAGGTATCGGTGAATTGCGAAATATTATAGAAGATGCGCGGAAACGCGTTCGTTCTTTGCAACAACGAACCATTTTATTTCTCGATGAAATACATCGCTTTAATAAGAGTCAACAAGACGTACTGTTACCCTGCGTTGAAGATGGTACGATTATTCTTATTGGGGCAACTACAGAAAATCCATTTTTTGAAGTCAATCGCCCATTATTATCGAGGCTACGACTTATTACATTGGAGGCCTTAACGCCGAAGGCAATTAGTCAAATTTTAAAGCGAGCTCTTACAGATAGCGAAGTAGGCTTAGGGGCTCGTAACCTACAGGTAAAGGATGAGTTGCTTGAGGATATAGGTATCTTCGTCAATGGAGATGGTCGTATGGCACTCAATATTTTGGAGCAAGCTGCGGCCATGGTACACGATGGCGAAGAAATCACTTTAGAAATACTTGAAAAGGTCGTAGGCCGTCGCATTTATACATACGATAAAAAAGGAGATAGTCATTACGACACAATTTCCGCCTTTATTAAAAGTATGCGCGGGTCCGATGTTCAGGCTACACTTCACTACTTAGCACGTATGATAGAGGCCGGTGAGGATCCTAATTTTATCGCTCGTCGTATTGTCATTTGTGCCGCCGAAGATGTAGGATTAGCAGATCCACAAGCCTTAATATTGGCTAATGCAGCAGCACAGGCTGCGCATATGGTGGGATTTCCAGAGGCGCGTATCATTTTATCTGAGGCGGCGTGCTATGTGGCGCTAGCGCCTAAGAGCAATTCTGCATATCTAGGTATAGATGCGGCTATTTCAGATGTGCGTCATAAAGACTGTGGGCAAGTGCCGGATCACTTGCGTGATAGCCATTATAGTGGAGCTAGTAAACTAGGACATGGGCTAACTTATAAATATGCTCATAATTATCCGAATGGATATGTTAAGCAACAATATTTACCGGATCCTTTAATGCATGCTGAGTATTATAAGGGCGTCGATCGTGGGGTAGAGCATAATCTGTTAAAAGATTGGAATGATAGGCGCAAAGATAAATAGAATGGTCAATATATGGTATAATATAATGATGATTTGAAATAGATTTTTATATAAAAGTAAGGGGTTTGTATACGATTATGGCAGAAGAGAAAAAAACTTCTACACGAGGGCGGAAGCCTCGCAAAAAACGAGCTACACCGGCACCAAAAAAAGAAGGATTTTCACTGCGTAATGAAGTGAAAGGCATTATTGTCATAGGTGTTGCCATACTGGCATTGCTAGGCTTTTTTGGCTTTGATTTAGGCATTGTAGGCGAAATATTGACGGGAATATTTCGCTATGGATTTGGCTTTGGGGGCATAATTCCGTGCATTGCTGTACTATGGCTTGGATGGCGTTTATTATACCAAGGTAAATTTATGTCTATTACACGTCGTGGTCTTCTCATAACAGTTTTTTACTTATTAGCTATTACCATGGTTCCACTATGTCGTGTGCCTGTGGGTGATGAATTGGCGACTACAGCGCTTGCAGATCAAGGTGGTGTTGTGGGCGGTTTCTTGGCTTCCTTTATACGAACTATGTTCGGTGAAGTTGGCTCCATTATTGTTGTTGCCGTACTTATGCTTTGCTGTGGTCTCCTTATTACGCGCCTATCCTTGGGTAACGGATTGCGTAAGGCTGCTGATAAAACGCAAGTAGGCCTTGATAAGGCAAAAGAAGTAGCTGTTGAAAAGGTAGCGGTAGCCAAAGAGGTTATCGAAGATTGGAATGAACAGCGTAAAGAAGCCGCACAGCGCAAGGCTTATGACCGCGAAAAGGATACGCGATACACCGATGCAGCTCAGAATGCTGTAGAGACTCTTGAAAATAGAGGCGTTGTAGCTGCTAATGATGATTATGAAGTTGAGCCAATCGATACACATACGCCTTCTTCTTGGAAAGAATTAGCCGAGTTAGAGGCTCGTAATAGAGCGGCAGAACGATTAGTACAAATCTCTGAAGAATCTGGTGATGTTGTCGATAACGGTGAAATTCGTACTGATAGTACCGGTGAAGATTCAAAAACAATGCCTGCATGGCTTCATGATCATGATGAGGAATATGCCGATATTGAAGAATCTGATACAGATGATAGTGTTGAGGATGATGTGCATACCACCGATGAATCAGGCCCAGCAGAATACTCTTATCAACCAACAACTATTGGTCCGTTAGAAACCAATCATGCGGCGATTGCGAGTGCCGTACCTGGTACAGGTGCCGCTGCTAGTTCTGTTAGTGCTGGCGCAGGCATGAGTTCTATGCCATTATCTGTACCGTCTTTGGCAAGTACTGCTGAGGATACAGCACAGGTAGCCGTTTCTAAAGATGGACAGATTCATAGAACTTACGATAGACCATATCATTTCCCAAGCCTTGATATTTTGGCGAAAGGGGAGGTAGGTCAAAATAATAATGACGAGGTCGCGTATAATGCGATGCGCCTTGAAGATGTTTTATCTAGTTTTGGCATTTCTGCTAAGGTAGTTAATGCTACGCAAGGCCCAACGGTAACACGGTATGAAATTGAACCAGCCCAAGGTGTTAAGGTAAGTAGAATCGTAAACTTAACAGATGATATTGCTTTGAATCTAGCGGCTCAACATATACGTATGGAGGCGCCAATTCCAGGAAAATCTGCTATCGGTATTGAGGTGCCTAATACGAAAACAGAAGCCGTTCACTTGCGCGATGTGCTAGATTGTAGTGACTTTAAAGAGGCACGTGGCGGCATTCCTGTAGGCCTTGGTAAGGATATCGCTGGTAAACCGGTGATTACAGATTTGGCTAAGATGCCACATCTATTGGTAGCTGGTACGACAGGTTCCGGTAAATCTGTATGTGTGAATACATTGATTTCTAGTATTCTCTTTAGCCGTAAACCAGAAGAGGTTAAGTTATTACTTATCGACCCTAAGATGGTTGAATTATCTGTGTATAATGGCATTCCTCATTTGATGGCACCAGTTGTAACGGATATGAAAAAAGCAGCTGCTGTATTGCGCTGGGCCGTTCGTGAGATGGAAGCTCGTTACAAGGCGTTTGCTGCATCCGGTAAGCGCGATATTAAAAGTTATAATGAAGCGCATCCTAAGTCGGCAATGCCTCTTATCGTATTGATTATTGATGAGTTGGCGGACTTGATGATGACTGCGCCTGATGATATTGAAGAATCCATTAGTCGATTGGCTCAGATGGCACGTGCTGCTGGTATTCATATGGTACTAGCTACACAGCGTCCATCTGTTAACGTTATTACCGGTTCTATTAAAGCCAACGTGCCAAGCCGTATTTCTTTTGCCGTAGGGTCCCAAATCGACTCTCGTACAATCCTCGATATGGCGGGTGCTGAAAAACTATTAGGCAAAGGTGATATGTTGTTCTCTCCAATTGGGGCTAATAAACCAATTCGTGTACAAGGTGCTTTCATCTCTGATGATGAAGTGGAACATTTGGTAGAGTTTGTAAAACAACAACGAGAACCAGAATACGATGATACGGTAACGGCTGAGGCAGAAAAGGAAACCGCAGCACAAGATAATGATGAACAAGATATTTATCGTGATGAGTTATTAGAACGAGCCGTCAATCTTGTAATGGAATCTGGTCAAGCATCCGTGTCGATGTTGCAACGTAGATTCCGTATCGGTTATACGCGTGCTGCACGCCTTGTAGATACCATGGAGGATCTTAAAATTGTAGGTCCTAACATGGGTAGTAAAGCACGAGAGATTTTAATGAGTCCAGAACAGGTGAAAGCTCGATACTTCTCTGATTCTGAGGAATAGAAAGGGATATACTGTGGCTGAGTTAGGTGAAGAATTACGTCGAGAACGAGTACGTAGAAATCTCACATTTAAAGATATTGAACAAGTACTTCATATTAAAACAACCTATTTAGAAGCCATCGAAGATGGAAACTATGCAGTTATCCCAGGACGTGTATACGCTAAAGGTTTTATTCGCAATTATGGAAATTACCTTGGCCTTGATGGAGATCGCTTAGTGAAGGTGTATCAAAATCAAGTAGGTGAAGTGGATACATTCACAATACGTCCTATTATGCGTCAAAAGAAACAGGAAACTATTAATTCTGTGCAGAGTGAGTACGTTGAACATCAGATGGCAAAACGTCGTATGTCGCTTGAAACGAGACAGAAAAAGCGACAACGTTCCATTGAACAAGAACGCATTATGCTTGCTATTATTGCCGTATTCATGGTGATATTTTTGATATGGTTGTTTTTATTCTAAGATACATCGTTACAGTTAAAGGAAGGTTATATTGATGGATACATTTTTAGTTACAGAACGCGCAGATATGGAAGCGCGCGGGTGGGCAGAACTCGATTTCGTGCTCATCAGTGGCGATGCGTATGTAGATCATCCATCTTTTGCGCCTGCCGTAATTGGTCGTTATCTAGAATCCAAAGGCTATCGAGTTGGTATTATTGCTCAACCTGATTGGAATGATGTTAATGCTTTTAAAAAATTAGGGAAGCCTCGTCTTGCATCGCTTGTTACTGCAGGCAACTTGGATTCCATGCTCAATAAGTTTACGGCCGCTAAAAAAATCCGTCGTGAAGATGATTACTCACCGGGAGGTGAGGCAGGACATCGCCCCGATAGAGCGACCTTGGTATACTCTAACCGCATGAAAGAAGCCTTTAGAGATGTGCCTCTTATCATTGGTGGCATCGAGGCTTCATTGCGGCGTTTTGGGCATTATGATTATTGGTCTGATACGGTGCGTCGGTCCATTCTTGTAGACTCTAAGGCTGATATACTTATATATGGCATGGGTGAATTACAGATTATAGAGTTAGCAGAAGCACTAGATCAAAATCGATTCGAAGAATCATTGCCCAATATACGTGGTATTTGTTATATGTCAAAAGACATACCATCCATTGATTGTGTTGAATGTCCTTCCTTTGAAGAAATCAAGGCAGATAAAATGGCCTTCGCCGATGCTTTTCGCATTCAATATGATGAACAAGATCCATTCTATGGACGACCTATTGTACAAAAACATGGAGATCGCTATGTTGTACAAAATGTACCGGCCTTACCATTAACACAGGAACAAATGGATGCGGCTTATGATTTACCATACACTCGTAAATGGCATCCATCGTATGATGATAAAGGGGGTGTGCCTGCATTAAGCGAGGTGCAGTTTAGCCTCGTTAGTCAACGTGGTTGTTTTGGTAGTTGCTCATTTTGTGCTATTACTAATCATCAAGGTCGTATCATTCAAAATCGCAGTCATCAGTCATTGATTGATGAAGCGAAAGTTGATGATCAATATGGATGGGCTTTAAAGGTCTACATTCATGATGTAGGTGGTCCAACGGCCAATTTCAGACATTTAGCATGCGATAAACAAGCCGTCTTTGGCGCTTGTAAAGGTCGCACCTGTGCGGCGCCGGAACCTTGTGAAAATTTGAATACTAATCACGATGATTACATTGCATTATTGCGCAAGTTACGAAAGTTAAAGGGCGTAAAAAAGGTCTTCGTCAGATCGGGGTTACGTTATGACTATGTTTTAGCCGACAATAACAAAGCCTTTGTAAAGGAACTTTGTCAATATCATGTGAGTGGTCAGCTAAAGGTTGCGCCTGAACATGTATCAAAGCGTGTAACGACTATGATGGGCAAGGCTGGAAAAGAAGAATTTCTGACCTTTAAAAAATGGTTTGAAGAGGCAAATCGTGAATTAGGGAAAAAACAATATTTAGTTCCTTATTTTATGAGTTCTCACCCAGGATGTACATTAGAGGACGCCATAGAATTAGCTGAATTTTTACGAGATCAGCATATGTATCCTGAACAAGTTCAAGATTTTATTCCTACACCGGGCAGTCTTTCAACGTGTATGTATTATACGGGGATTAATCCTCTTGATGGCAAGCCTGTTTATGTGGCTAAAAAAGGTCGGGACAAGGCTAAGCAACGAGCCTTGATGCAATATAAAAACATTGAAAATTACGACTTGGTAAAAGAGGCCCTTATCGAAGCTAATCGGCGTGATTTAATCGGATTTGGACCTGAGTGCTTAATTCCATCTAGACCCATTGGACAAGGTAAAATGCAAAATCAAGGACGAAACAAAACGGGACAATCGAGAGGCAGTCAATCTCGATATGCTCGAAGTGGTTCTCCTTCACAGGTCAATAAGACTAAGGGAGAACGTAAAAGGAGATTTACGCGATGAAACGATGGATGGCATTTATTGTGTTAATGCTTTTTGTCTTAGGTATGATGGGGTATGGCATATACTTTTATCGAGAGGAGCAAATTGAAAAATCAAAAGCGCCTGTACGCGGTGAAATTACGGTTTACACTGACTTACCTAATAACTTAACAACACTATTAGCTGATAAATATTTAGAGGATAAAAAAACGTAAAAGTTAATATTATGCCACTCACTGAGGAGCAAATGGAACAACGGGTTTCTCTCTAAGTTAGCAGATTCATCTGGTGATGTAGTGATTACATCTGAGGATAACCTCGTCATCGGTGCTAGTAAAGATAAGTTTGCTCCTATTGTAAATGAACGCATAGATGAGGTCTTGGATCGCCTAAAGGATTCAAATGGTTACTGGGTCGGCTTATGGTATGATCCTATCGTTTTTGTACAAAAATGAATCATTTTACAATAAACTAGGTCAACATATTACGACTTGGGATACCTTGCAAAAGCCTGGGAAACTGGCGTGTGGTGATGACAGATTTCGGAGCATCTCAAAATGCGGCTAATCTTTTGTACAATTTGGTGGAATATAAAGGCGAGCCAGATGCTCTTGCAGATTTATTAGCTTTAAAAACACATGTTATACAACATTCTAAGTTCCTTTCCACACCTGTACGACTAACAGCTCTTGGTGAATCGGATATTGGCATTGGGAATCTTTCTGATGCACAACAGTACATTCGCCATTCTTATCCTGTAAAAATGATTTATCCTAGTGATGGCACATCATTTTATATAACAGGTGCAGCGGTGCAAAAAGATTCTAAGCATAAAAATGAAAGTATAGAGTTTATTACCTGGTTACTATCTAGTGAAACTGCAAAATATATGATGAATAATAATTTTACCTATATATTCGCCAATCCTGAAGTTACCGAACCTGTAGATGCACTAGGGCGTTCCGTAGTGTTATGGCCTGTTAATGGCGGCTATACAGTGGAGGGAAAAGAACTTTTATTGAATCACTGGGTTAGCCAAGTACGTTTTAGAAAAGATCAATAGAAGAGTATTTTTATAAAATACGTATACAATATCGTTACATTCTATAAATAAGAAAGGATTTAGAATGACCAAATCATTGGGATATATTAGCCTAGGTTGTGCTAAAAATTTAGTAGATACAGAGGTTATGCTTGGATTGTTAAAGGATGATGGTTATACCATTACCGATAATTTACATGAGGCTGACTTAATTATCATAAATACATGTACCTTTATAGAGAAAGCTAAGGAAGAATCTATCAATACGATTCTTGAAGCTGCTCAGTATAAAGAAACTGGTCGTTGTAAAGGCTTAATTGTAGCAGGTTGCTTGAGTCAACAATACCAAGATGAGTTGTTTACAGAAATCCCTGAAATTGATGCCCTTATTGGTACTGGTGCATGGGATCAAGTTATGGTAGCTGTTGATGCGATTGAGCATGGCAATCGTAGCTGCATCATGGAAAATATCACTAATATCTATGATGAACGCATGCCTCGCATCCAAACGACGCCTCGCTACAGTGCGTATGTAAAAATTGCAGAAGGTTGTAACAATGGTTGTACATTCTGTATCATTCCTAAGGTGCGTGGTGCATTTAGAAGTCGTTCCATTGAATCTATTAAGGCTGAAGTTAAACGATTAGCTACGTCAGGGGTTAAAGAAATCGTTCTCATTGCACAAGATACGACTAGCTACGGCATTGATTTAAATAATGGTAAACCATTACTTACAGAGCTGTTAAAGAATTAACTAAGGTTGAGGGAATCGAGTGGATTCGCATGCTCTATTTATATCCAACATTCTTTAGTGATGAATTGCTTGATATTATCGTCAATGAACCGAAGCTTTGTAAATATGTTGATATACCATTACAACATGTAAACAACGATATTCTTAAACAAATGAATCGTCGTGATTCTCGTGAGGATATTGAGCGATTATTAAAGAAAATCCGCAATGCACCAACTCATGTTACATTGCGTACATCGATTATTGTTGGATTCCCTGGTGAAACAGATGAACAGTTCCAAGAACTTTGTGAATTTGTGAAGGATATCAAGTTTGATAACATGGGTGTTTTCACATACTCTCAAGAGGAAGGGACCATTGCAGGGGCTCGTGAAGATCAAGTACCAGAAGAGGTTAAAGAAGAACGCTATCATACATTGATGTCTATACAAGCTGCTATTTCTGAAGAGAATAACCGCGATTTAGAAGGCACTATTGACTATGCCATGATTGAAGAATTAGAAGAAGGCGATAATGATACTGTTCTTGCAAAAGGTCGTTTGAAATCACAAGCTCCAGATGTAGATGGGAACATGTATATCGAAGACTGTGGCGATAAGGTTAAAGCTGGAGATATTGTACAGGTACAAGTAGAGCAAGGTTTTGCTTACGATGTAGTAGCTACTATCGTAGAATAATATTGATTGGTGTATTAGGTAATACCACTATTAACACATCTGAAGTGATGGGAGGTATTTACAATGATTGTAGAATTAATTTCTACAGGTTCTGAATTATTGTTAGGGGATACGGTGAACACCAATGTCTCCTGGTTAGCTCAGGAACTTAATAAATTAGGTTATACCATAGCGTATCAGTCTGTGGTGGGAGACAATCCAGGCCGTATGTCTGAAGTGTTTAAAAAAGCGGCACAACGTGCTGATCTCGTGATTAGTACAGGTGGGTTAGGTCCAACTCAGGGTGATATAACACGGCAAGTTTTGGCATCGTCCTTAAATCGCGGTATCGTATATAATGATGATGCTATGGCTGAGGTGCGACAGTTTTTCAAACGAGTAGGTCGTGAAATGCCTGATGCGAGTCGTAGAGAGGCTATGTTGCCTGATGACTCTAGTGTTTTAGCTAATCCTGTCGGTGTTGCACCAGGCGTAGTAACCGTAGATGGCGATGTAACCTATATACTATTACCAGGACCTCCAGGTGAAATGAAGGGGATGTTTACACAAAGTGTAGTGCCTTATCTTCATAAGCGTTTTGGTTCACAAGGTGTTGTAACGTCTTATCGTTATGGCGTTTATGATATTCGTGAAATCGATTTAGAAGAACGCGTTATGGATTTGATTAGCAACAATCAAATCCGACCATAGCTTTGTTAATAAAAAAAGGCTACATTGAATTACGCATTACTGCAAAGGCTTCATCTCTCGATGAAGCACATAGATTGTTAAATCCTTGGGATGAAATCATTCGTCGCCGTTTAGGTTCTTTGATTGGCCGTAAGTTAGATATTTCTATGGAGGAAACACTCGGTAATACGTTAAAAGAATCGTCTGCGACCATTGCTACGGCAGAGTCCTGTACATCTGGTTTAGTTGGTAAACTATTGACAAACGTAAGTGGTAGTAGTGATTACTATATGGGTGGCATTATATCCTATAGCAATGATGTAAAACATCGGGTCTTAGGTGTGCCACAAGATTTACTCGATACATATGGCGCCGTGAGCGAACAAGTAGCCAAAGCGATGGCTGAAGGTGCAAAGCGCGTATGCAATACGACATATGCGGTGTCTACAACGGGGATAGCAGGCCCTGGTGGTGGCACACCGGATAAACCAGTGGGCCTCGTTTGGTTTGGCGTAACTGGACCATATGGAACCGTTGCTCACAAAGCTAATCTTATTGGAAATCGAGAAGATATCCGCCAAAGTGCGGCTGAATTAGCATTATATTACATGAATTTGTACATTCAAGAAAAAGGGGATAAATAATGGCTGTTGATGGTAGACAAGCAGCGTTGGATAACGCATTAAAACAAATAGAAAAAGACTTTGGTAAAGGTGCTATCATGCGCCTAGGTGAAGCGGCAGATCGTATGAATGTTGAGGTTATTTCCTCTGGTTCTCTTGCTATTGACCTCGCTGTAGGTGTAGGCGGCTTCCCTCGTGGTCGTGTCATTGAAATTTATGGCCCAGAATCATCTGGTAAAACAACTGTTGCTCTTCACGCTGTAGCTGAAGCGCAAACAAGGTGGCGTCGCTGCATTTATTGATGCGGAACATGCAATGGACCCAATCTATGCACGTAATCTTGGCGTAGATATTAATAACTTGTTAATTTCCCAACCAGACAATGGTGAACAAGCCTTAGAAATTACAGAGGCGCTTGTACGTAGTGGTGCTGTAGATATCGTTGTAGTTGACTCTGTTGCTGCATTGGTACCTAAAGCAGAAATTGAAGGGGAAATGGGTGATGCTCACGTAGGTCTCCATGCCCGTTTGATGAGTAAAGCATTGCGTAAATTAACAGGTACTATTAATAAGACAAAAACCGTTGTTATCTTTATCAACCAATTGCGTGAAAAGGTAGGCGTAATGTTTGGTAATCCTGAAACAACGACCGGTGGTCGTGCCTTAAAATTCTATTCTTCTGTACGTCTTGATGTGCGTAAGGGCGAATTGATTAAGGCCAATAATGAAAATGTAGGGGCCCGTACAAAGGTTAAGGTTGTTAAGAACAAGGTGGCACCTCCATTTAAAACTGCTGAATTTGATTTGATGTATGGTCAAGGAATTTCCAGAGAAGGTACTCTTATCGATATTGGTACTAATATGGAAATTATCAAAAAATCTGGCGCGTGGTATTCCTATAATGGGGAACGGATGGGACAAGGTAAAGAAGCGGCAAAACAATACCTCTTCGATAATCCTCAAGTAGCTGAAGAAATCGATCGTATCATTCGTGATACATTGGCAGCTGAACCAGAAACATTTGATGTTGTTGGCGAAGATGCTACACCAGAAGAAGATTAATCGATATAGCATATAAAAAAGGGCTACTGTGTAGCCCTTTTTCATTGAGGTTATTATGATAGACGATATGTTTACAGAAGAGGAAAAGCAGGCTGCGTTAGATCAAGCCTATCGATTTCTTGCACAGCGCTTTTTAAGCTCTTATGAGCTGCGCCAAAAGATGAAACGAAAACAGATTCCATCGGATCTCATCGATTACGTAGAAGAGCGATTAATTTACTATGATTACATTAATGATGAGCGTTTAGCGAAACAGGTTGTATCCTATTTGATGAGAGAGCAGAAATATGGTGCATATCTTATAAAGCAAAAAATGAAACAGAGAGGACTTGATGTGCCTCGTGATATTGAAAATTATGATGAACTGGCGGCCGCTTTTCGAATCGTAGATAAAAAATATGGTGAATCTATAAGCGATATTCCGCGTATAAAAATAATGAATTTCCTAAAAAACTAGGGGATTTTCTATGAGCACTATTACTAAGGTTTGCGAGGCCTATCAATCTTGACAGAAAGGGCTTTCAAGCATAAAATTAAAATAGCCTTGTAAACATATAATGTATTATAGGTTATTAATTTAATATGTTAAAAATCAGGAAACAAGGGGCGTAGTGCCCGTATGTGAAGATACAGGAGGTGAGACTGATTTTAGAGTATAGTCTAATTGCAGTAGTAATGGTGCTAATTGGACTAGGTGTAGGCTATTTTTTACGAAAAAATATTGCTGAAGGAAAACTGAATCAAGCTGAGCAAGAGGCTGAGCGCATTGTCGCAAATGGCGAGCGCATGGCTGAGTCTAAAAAGAAAGAAGCTTTATTAGAGGCGAAAGAAGAAATTCATAAGCTCCGTTCTGATGTAGAACGAGAAAATAAAGAGCGTCGTTCTGAATTACAACGTATGGAACGCCGTATTCTTCAAAAAGAAGAATCTTTGGATAAAAAATTAGACAATATTGAGCACAAAGAGGAAGCTTTACATCGTAAAGAAGCTGACTTAGTTCAAAGCAAAGAAAAAATTGATGCTTTGTATGAAAAGCAAATGGCAGAATTAGAACGTATTTCTGGCATGACCTTTGATGAAGCTCGGAACATCTTGTTAACCAATGTAGAACAAGAAATCCGTCATGAAACAGCTATCATGGTAAAAGAAATGGAACAGCAAGCTAAAGACGAAGCTGAGAAAAAGGCTAAGGAAATTATTTCCGGCGCTATTCAACGTTGCGCAGCTGACCATGTCGCAGAAACAACTGTTTCTGTTGTCGCATTGCCAAATGATGAAATGAAGGGACGTATTATTGGTCGTGAAGGTCGTAATATTCGTGCTCTAGAAACATTAACTGGCATTGATTTAATTATCGATGATACACCAGAAGCTGTTATTCTATCAGGCTTTGATCCAATTCGTCGTGAAGTAGCGCGAATTGCATTGGAAAAATTGATTGTCGATGGTCGAATTCATCCAGCTCGTATTGAAGAGATGGTGGCAAAAGCTCGTAAAGAGGTGGACCAAACAATTAAAGAAGCCGGTGAACAAGCAACCTTTGAGGCAGATGTTCATGGCTTACATCCTGAAATTATTAAAATTTTAGGGCGTTTGAAATACCGTACTAGTTACGGTCAAAAATGTGTTAAAACATTCTATCGAAGTATCTCATTTAGCAGGTCTTATGGCCGCAGAACTTGGCTGTGATGTGACATTGGCTAAACGAGGTGGTTTAATTCATGATATCGGTAAAGGCTCTAGATCGTGAAATCGAAGGTTCCCATGTGGAAATCGGTGTTGATGTAGCCCGTAAGTATCGTGAAAGCGCAGCAGTAATCAACTGTATTGGAGCTCATCATGGTGATGAAGAATTCCAATCTGTAGAGGCTGTTCTCGTAGCAGCAGCAGATGCTATCTCTGCAGCCCGTCCAGGTGCTCGTAGAGAAACCTTAGAAAAATTACTTAAAACGATTATCTAAATTGGAAGAAATCGCTGAATCTTTCGAAGGCGTTGAAAAGTGCTTTGCTATTCAAGCCGGTCGAGAAATTCGCGTTGTAGTAAAACCGGATAAGATTGATGAAGCTGAATCTACATTACTTGTTCGGAATATTGTAAAACGCATTGAATCCGAATTAGAATATCCTGGTCAAATCAAGGTAGTTGTTATTCGTGAAACACGCGTTGTTGATTTTGCTAAATAAGCATTATACCAAAAATTGTAGGCTGCAATATTATATTGCAGCCTATCCTTTTTAATTGTAGGCTATTATATTAGAGGATTTTTAAAAGTTTTATCGAATATAGAATTATAGACCCTTTTTTCTATGATTGTATAGTCGATAAAATATAAAAGCTAAAAGGAGGTGTTCTGGTGAGTCGATATTTTGAAAATGAATTAATTGAACAAATTAAAGATGCCAATGATATCGTATCCGTTGTATCAGAACACGTTACATTAAAGAAAAAAGGTAAGAATTATTGGGGTTGTTGTCCATTTCACAATGAGAAGACGCCATCCTTTAGTGTGGCTCCTGACAAGGGGTTTTATTATTGTTTTGGCTGCCATGCATCGGGAAATGCCATCAAGTTTTTGATGGAACTAGAAGGCATCACCTTTGTTGAGGCCTTGGAACGGCTTGCTAATCGAGCTAATATACCATTGCCAGAAGCAAAGCTTTCACCACAGGTGCGAGCTAGAGAGGAACGGCGAAAGAAATTATATGAGGCCTGTGATTTGGCGGCTAATTTCTTTCATAATTGCTTGCTTAAAACATCATATGGTAAGGCCGGATTAGAGTACTTAAAAAAGCGGGGACTCACAGATGAAACCATAGAAAAGTTTAGACTTGGATTTGCCCCTGATGGTTGGGATAGATTATATAAGGCCTTTAGAGAACGGGGCATTGAAGAATCTATTTTGCTTGAACTTAATTTAATTCGCAAGAATGATAAAGGTCAGGCCTATGATTTTTTCCGTAATCGAGTTATGTTTCCAATCATGGACGGTAAAGGCCGTGTTGTCGGCTTTGGGGGCCGTGTTATGGATGATAGCACGCCGAAGTATTTGAACTCTCCTGAATGCCAAATCTTTGAAAAGGGTAAAATTCTATTTGCTTTTGATAAGGCTTATAAATCGATACGCGAAGAAACAAGCCATATTAGTAGAAGGCTATATGGATGTTATTTCTGCTCATAATAAGGGTGTAACCAATGTAGTTGCTTCGTTGGGGACGGCATATACAAAGGATCATGGTCACATCTTGATGCGCCAAGCAGATGAGATTATATTGGCTTACGATATGGATGGCGCTGGCCGCCAGGCTGTTACACGGGCTATTGAATTACTACAGAATACGGATTTTAAGGTTCGCGTGTTGGCTATGCCTGATGGCAAGGATCCTGATGACTATGTGCGAAATCACGGCGGCAAAGCTTTTAAGGAATTAGTAGAAAAGGCTGTTAAGCCGCTCGATTATTTATTAAGTGAATCTCTTATTAAGCATGATACGAATGATGCAGAAGGCAAACAGGCGGTTATGCAAGATATATTCCCTTATATTGCGAATATTCATAGTCAAACGATTCGAGACGATGCATTAAAGGCCTTAGCATTGCCATTATGGCTAGATAACAGTACTATATTCCGCTATTTTAGAAATTATACCCAAAAGGGGAATATTGAATTAGTCGATGAAAAGATTACACAGCCTAAGAAGATTGTCAGTGGTGATGAAGAGTTATTGATGGCTCATGTCATTACAGATTCAAAGGCTTTACAAGAGGTAGTACAATATTTACCACTTGAGGACTTTCAAAATATTCAATATCGGGGTATAATAGAAAAGATATACACCTTATTTACTCAAACAGGTCAATATCAGCCGGAATCTGTGGAGGACGTATTGACGCCTCAAGAATATGAAATTTTTTCACGGCTTATGATAATTGAGGCAAATGAGGCTGTACCTGTACTTATCCGTAAAATACGGCTACATTCCCTAAGGGAACAATATAAAATGCACTCAATTTTGGCCGATCAGTTAAAACGTGCAGGAGATTCGGCATTTATTAGCGAATTACATAAATGTCAGGAAATACAAAATCTAATTAGAGAATGGTCTAAATAGTAAGTAATAAAGGAGAGCGCTGTGGCTAAGAAAGTACAAAAAAGTCAAATAGAGGAGATTGTGGCACAACTTCTTGAAAAAGGCCGTAAAAGCGGTGTGTTGACACAATCAGAAATTTCAGATGCTCTTCATGAGCAAACTGATTTAACAGCAGAACAATTAGATGATATTTATGTTACTTTTAACAAACTAAATATCGAAGTTGTTCCAGATGTTGAGGACGATGATAAAGACGATGCCCTTGAACCTGATGATGATGTCGATGAGGACCGTGATGCTGCGTCTGAAAAAAATATTTCCATTGACCTAAGCGTAGATGCTAGTGTTAATATCGACGATCCAGTTCGTATGTATTTGAAAGAAATTGGTCGTGTTCCATTGCTTTCAGCTGACGAAGAAATCGTATTAGCAAAACAAATTGAAGCAGGGGCAGAGGAAGATGCTACATATAAAGAAATTCAACTTAGCAAAAAGGCTAAGAAGAAATTGGTAGATGCTAACTTGCGCCTTGTTGTTAGTATTGCTAAACGTTATGTTGGCAGAGGCATGTTATTCTTGGATTTGATTCAAGAAGGTAACTTGGGCCTTATCAAAGCGGTCGATAAATTCGACTATACAAAAGGTTATAAATTCTCCACCTATGCAACATGGTGGATTCGTCAAGCGATTACGCGGGCTATTGCAGACCAAGCGAGAACAATACGTATTCCAGTTCACATGGTTGAAACTATCAATAAATTGATTCGTATTTCCCGACAATTATTGCAAGATAAAGGCAGAGAACCAACGCCAGAAGAAATTGCAGAAGGCATGGGTATCACTGCGGAACGTGTTCGTGAAATTCAAAAAATTGCACAAGAGCCAGTATCCTTGGAAACACCAATTGGTGAAGAAGAAGACTCCCATTTGGGCGATTTCATCGAAGACCAAGATGCGGTGGCACCAGATGATGCGGCTAGCTACATCTTGTTGCAAGAACAAATCGAAGACGTTTTCACATGCTTAACAGACCGTGAACAACAAGTATTGATTTTACGTTTTGGTTTGAAAAGATGGTAAACCACGTACCCTTGAAGAAGTAGGCCAACACTTTAACGTAACTCGTGAACGTATTCGTCAAATCGAAGGTAAGGCGTTAACAAAATTACGTAATCGTGGTAAACGCGATAAAATTAAAGATTTCTTATAAGAATGTAGTTAACTATTAGGGTTGCTGTACATATACATGTATGGCAGCCCTTTTGTGCTATAATAAAAGGTAATGTAATACACTAAGTTTTTAGATATATAGGGGATAACATGTATACTGTTAGCAAACGTTTAGAGGTGAGTGCATCTCATCAATTACAATTAGATTATCCGAGTAAATGTCAGAATTTACATGGGCACAATTGGATTATAACCGTTCATGCGCGTAGCGAAGAATTAGATCATAATGGCATGGTGATTGACTTTACGATCATTAAAGAAAAGATTCATGGCCGTCTTGATCATAAACATATCAATGACGTATTAGGGGATATTAATCCTACTGCAGAAAATATGGCGAAATGGATTGCCGATGAATTAGGCCCAAAATGTTTTAAGGTAGAGGTTCAAGAGTCAGAAGGAAATGTTGCTATCTATGAACGTGATTGAACTATTTTCCTCCATTGATGGAGAAGGGAAACGGCAAGGATTTTTGACTACCTTTTTGCGCCTCCATGACTGTAATATTCGCTGCTCTTATTGCGATACATTGTATAGTTATGGTCCTGAAAGCACTTTTGAAAGCATGAGTGTTCAGGCTGTAGCTGATGCGATTGAACAATTAGAAAATCATCGCATCACCATTACCGGTGGAGAACCGCTTTTACAGGAACCGGCCATTATTGAACTTATTGATGAGTTAACAAGACGTAATGCGCGATATGATTTTAATATAGAAACGAATGGTACAATCATACCCAGCTTTCACAGAGATAATGTATGGTTTACTTATGACTATAAGACGCCGTCATCCTTAGCAGAAGAGGCTATGAATCTAGATATATTCAAGGTAGCTACACCTGCGGATATCATTAAATTCGTAGTTGGTTCTATGCAAGATTTAGACCGTATGAATGAAATTCTAAAAACATATCCTACGGATGCACAAATTTTCGTGTCTCCTGTATGGGGCAATATTGAAGGGGCTACGATTATTGAGTATATGAAAGCCCACAATTGGCAGAACGTTAGATTCCAGCTACAAATTCATAAATTTATTTGGGACCCTGATGCGAAAGGAGTATAACATGGACACAAAACGAATCGAATCATTAGTGTATCAATTACTGGAAGCATTGGGAGAAAATCCAGACCGTGAAGGCCTCGTAGAAACCCCAAAACGGGTGGCCCAAATGATGGAAGAAATGTTTGAAGGCATCCAATATACGAATGCAGACATTGCGGATATGTTTGGTAAAACCTTTGACGTCGATACAAACCAAATGGTAATTGTAAAAGATATTACTTGCTTTTCCCATTGTGAACATCACATGGCCTTGATGTATGATATGAACATTAGTATCGGCTATATTCCTCGTGGCCGTGTCATCGGCTTGTCCAAGATGCCACGCATTGCAGAAATGTGTTGCAAACGATTACAACTACAAGAAAAAATCGGTGAAGACATTGCCGAAGTCATCTCCATTGCCACCGGCACCGACGACGTCATCGTCCACATCACAAGCTCCCATAGCTGCGTCAGCGCCCGCGGCGTAAAATCCGCCAACAGCAAAACAACCACCCTCGCCACAAAAGGCGTCTTCGAACAAGACGATATGATCAATCGATTCCTAACACTCAAAAACGCATAAGACAGTTATCCTGTCTAATCCCGGAGTACTGTCTTAGCCCAGGGCACTGTGAATACTGAAAACTCTTAGGTGCTCAGTTGTCGTATAGTAACAAAAAGAAGGCTTGTCCAAACAACTTTGTCTGTCTAAGCCCGGAGCCCCGTAGATACTGAAAATTTCTTGCTTACATAGATGGCGAAGTGTAGCGGAAAGGTACCGTCCACAAACGACTTTGGCCCTGTCCCGAAGGGACAGACCCGGCCGGTGGAGGCTTGGGGGCGGTACCTTTTCGTGGCAATACGTATCTTGACGTAAGCAAGAATTTTCAGTATAATTTTATACGCAAGCTTGGGCCTATAGCTCAGGGGTAGAGCAACCGGCTCATAACCGGTCGGTCCCTGGTTCGATCCCAGGTGGGCCCACCAAACTTGTATAAATTGAATCAATAAAACCTGCTCCGACTGGGGCAGGTTTTTTGTTATAATATAGATATGAAGAGTAGATAGTATGAAGGTCGATGGACCTGTTAGTATACGAGGTAGTTATGAAAGCAAGACCTATGATGGATCGTTTAGAGGCGGTCTTTGATATCGTTCCCCATGCAGAATCTATTGCAGATATTGGAACGGATCATGGTTATCTAGCTGTTGAGTTAATTGTAAGAGGCAAGGCCAAACGCGTTATCGCTGGTGATGTTCATAAGGGCCCTTTGGAATCGGCCAAGTCCTATGTTACATCTCGAGGGCTTAGCAATGTGATCGACTGCCGCCTTGGTGATGGTTTGCAAGTTACTAAAAAGGGCGAATTAAACGGCGCCATCTGTTGCGGTATGGGTGGATTTTTAATGCGCGATATCGTCGAGGAAGGTCCAGAACCGCTGGAGTTTTATGTGTTACAACCTCAGAATGGCCAGGCCGAATTACGCCAATATATGGTGGAAAAAGGATACCGTATTGTCAAAGAAATTATCATGAAGGATATGGGGAAAATGTACACTGCATTTGTAGCCGTTCGTTCTGACTGTATCGATACATATGGTGACAATGCTAGCTATTCGATTCATTCTGATGATGCTCTTTATGATACATTGCCAAAGAACTCTATTCTTTGGTCTGTAGGGGCTTTATTAGCCAGAGAGAAACCTGCATTGTGGAATGAATATGTAGATTTTTTTGATATATCAACGACAATGTGCGCTGGATGGCATGACAGTGGAACTTTCACATACGGAGAAATATAAACAATTACAACATGAAATAGATGAATTAGCCAGCCTGCGCTAATTATCGGTTAGGAGTGATACGATGGTGTTAGCAAAACAAATTATAGAATCGATGGAACAATGGGCACCGCCTCATTATGCTGAGTCATGGGATAATGTAGGCCTTATGGTGGGTTCGAGACAACGCGATGTATCCAAAATTCATTACGACTCTCGATATTACACCTGAGGTCATAGAATATGCGATAGTTGAACAGGCCCAAATGATCATTAGCCATCATCCGTTTATTTTTAAAGGTTTGAAATCATTACATTTAGATAGTCCTCAAGGAACATTAATCGAGAAACTGATAAAAAATGATATTGTTGTATATAGTGCGCATACGAACTTAGATATTACCATTGGCGGGCTCAATGATATGTTGGCGAACCGATTAGGATTGACGAATGTGAGAGGCTTTGTTCCGACCGGTTCTGATATGGTATATAAAATTACCACCTTTGTGCCGACCGATACTGCCGATGCAGTACGTGAAGCAATGGCTAGTGCTGGCGCTGGTCGTATTGGCAATTACGAAGCATGTAGCTTTAGTATTTCGGGCGAAGGTCGGTTTAGAGGTAATGATGAATCCCATCCGTGTCATTGGTGAAGCTGGTACATTGACGGTTGTGCCAGAGGTGGCCATTAATGTTATCGTAGATGGTGCTCATAAACAGGCTGTTATTAATGCTATGAAAGAGGCTCATCCTTATGAAGAGGTGGCATACGAAGTATTTACGTTACATGAACCTACTGTAGGTCGTACATTGGGTCGTATCGGTGAATTGCCTGAGACTATGGATTTTGAAAGCTTCCGCGAGCATCTCCAAGAATCTTTGCCACATGCTAATCTTAGATTTGGAGGCATTAAAAAAGATTCTATTAAAACGATAGCCCTTTGCTCTGGTGGTGGTGCAGAGTTTATCAAAAATGCAGTTAAGGCTGATGCATATGTAACAGGAGATGTAAAATACCATGATGCACAGCTAGCTAAAGAACTAGGTTTACTCGTCGTAGATGCAGGCCATTTTGGTACGGAAGAGATTGTGGCTGATGGTATCCGCGATTATTTACGAGACCAATCTGACAAAGGTGGCTGGGATATTACTGTACAATCCTTTGAGAACCAAGCAGATTTTTTCTTTGAATAAAATCTATTTTAATAGTAAATTTCGATATTCTTGCATAGTATATACAGCTATGATAAACTGAATTGAAGCAAGTATGAAAGACGGTTGCGAGTCCGTTGGACTCGAGGAAAGTCCGAGCTCCATAGGGCAGGATGCCAGATAACGTCTGGCGAGGGTGACCTTAGGGAAAGTGCCATAGAAAAGGAAACCGCCACGTCAGTGGTAAGGGTGGAAAGGTGAGGTAAGAGCTCACCAGCAGTCTGGTAACAGGCTGGCTCGGTAAACCCCATCCGGAGCAAGACCGAATAGGGAAGGGTTAACGGTGGTCCCGCCTACCTTCCGGGTTGTGTCGCTCGAGCGTGCAGGCGACTGTACGCCTAGAAAGATAATCGTCACCGCGCAAGCGGAACAGAACTCGGCTTAATGATTGCTTGCTTCTTATAGAGTTTATAATATGTAACACATAAAGGAGGCCTTTCAATGGCTATTACTGCTATTACAAGCGTAGAACAATTTGATGAATTAGTATTAGGTTCTAAAGAGCTCGTTATTGTAGATTTTTGGGCTGGCTGGTGCGAACCTTGCACAGTTATGCGTCCAGAAGTAGAAGCTGTAGCAGAAATTGGACGGCCGCGTTAAATTCTTCAGCGTAGATGCAGAGGATAAGGCTTTGCGTCCTATTCTTTTAAAAGAAGATGTAGAAGGTATTCCTTCCATGGCATTCTTTAAAGGAGGCAAACTATTAGATCGTCTTGCAGGTTACAAAAAAGCTGCTGTATTAGAATCTTTGATTAATGAAGTGATTAAACAATTCTAATTGATGAGAACACCTAACTGGATAATAGTAGATATTATCTAGCTAGGTGCTTTTTTTATCAATTTTTTTGATATATATACATAATGTCATAGTTTTATGTAATTTAAAATGATATAATAAGTTAATCGAGATAATATATCTCTCAATAGTTATAGTTGATTAGGTAATATATACATATTGCTGCAAAGTTGTTGTAAGGAGGCTGTATTCCATGAAAAATCGTGTGAACAGTTTATGGACTCTCTTCCAAGAGAGACGTCTCAGTCGACGTACATTTATGAAATCTTGCGTGGCGTTGACTGCTATTCTAGGGTTGCCACCTACTATGCTTGATACAGTTGTAAAAGCTGCAGAAACAACAGAATTACCTACTGTAATCTGGCTTCATGGTCACGAATGTACCGGTTGTAGCGAATCCTTTATTCGCTCTTCCTCACCATTTACATCCGATGTAATCTTGAATATGATTTCTTTGGAATATGATGATACATTGGCTGCAGCATCTGGAGAACCTTTAGAGGAACACCTTAAAAAAATCATTGCTGAGAAAAATGGCAAATATATCCTCGCTGTTGAAGGTGGGGTTCCATTGGATGAAAATGGTATCTACTGTACAGTAGGTGGCCGTACATTTAAGGAATCTTTATTAGAAGCTGCTAAAGGCGCTGCTGCAATTATCGAGTATGGTTCTTGTGCATCTTGGGGCGGTATTCAAGCGGCAAAACCAAATCCAACAAATACAGTGTCTGTATCCTCTGTTGTATCTGGTAAACCTATTATTAAAGTTCCTGGCTGTCCTCCAATTCCAGAGGTTATGACTGGTGTAGTTATGCACTACGCATTATTTGGTCAAATTCCTCCTTTGGATTCTCAAGGCCGTCCTAAACAATTTTATGGCAATCGCATTCACGATACTTGCTACCGCCGTGCATTCTTTGACTCCGGTCTATTCGTTGAAGAATTTGACGATGATGCATCCAAAGCTGGTTGGTGCTTATATAAAGTAGGTTGTCGTGGACCTCAAACATATAATTCTTGTGGTAACTTGCGTTGGTGGAATGGTTTGTCCTATCCAATTCAATCCGGTCACGGTTGTATTGGTTGCTCTGAAAAAGGCTTCTGGGATAACGATGTATTCTACAAACGATTACCAGATATTCCATTGGCAAACACCATTACTACAGCTGATACAATCGGCACAGTAGCTGCTGTTGGTGCTACCGCTGCAGTTATCGTACATGGTGCTGCAACTCTTACGCGTAATAAAATTCTTGATATGAAAGAAGAAAAACGCTTGAAAGAACAAGGCTTATGGGATGAAAAGAAACATAATAATGGAGGAGGTCACTAATGAAACGCGTAGTAGTAGATCCGATTTCCCGTATTGAAGGTCATTTACGGGTAGAAATAAAAGTTGATGAAGCAAGTGGTAAGGTAGAGGACGCATTGTCCTCTGGTACTGCTTGGCGTGGCATCGAACTTGTTGCAAAGGACCGCGATCCTCGTGACCTTTGGGCATTTGTACAACGTATTTGTGGCGTATGTACAACAACACATGCATTGGCAGCATTACGTGCGGTAGAAGATGCAATTGGTATTTCCATTCCTAAAAATGCAAACTACATCCGTAATATCATGCATAGCTCGTTAGATGTACATGACCATCTCGTGCATTTCTATCATTTACATGCACTTGACTGGGTTAGCCCTGTAGCAGCACTTAGTGCAGACCCTGCTAAAACAGCTCAATTACAAAATGATGTATTAGCTACTTATAATGTAAGTGGTTTAGCACCAGCTGAAACAGCATCTAAGGATTCTGCATATCCTAAGGAATTCCCTAAAGCAACAACTGCTTACTTTACAGCGGTACAACAAAAGGTAAAGAAAATTGTAGAATCTGGTCAATTAGGTATTTTCTCTGCTCAATGGTGGGATCATCCTGATTACCAATTATTGCCACCAGAAGTTCATTTGATGGCGGTATCTCATTATTTGAATATTCTAGACCGTCAACGCGACGTAGTTATTCCTCACGTTGTATTCGGTGGTAAAAACCCTCATCCACACTACATTGTAGGTGGTATGCCATGTTCCATTTCTATGAATGACATGAATGCACCTATCAATACACAACGTCTTGCTGCTGTAGAACAATCTATTGCATTGGCTAAGGATTTAGTAAGTAACTTCTACTTACCTGATTTATTAGCTATCGGCAAAATTTACGTTGAAAAAGGCATGGTCGATGGTGGTGGCCTTGCGAAAAAACGCGTTATGTCTTATGGCGATTATCCTGATGATGCGTACACAGGCATTTCTGATGGCGATTACCATAAAAAAATGTATCGTTCGCTCTAATGGTGTTGTAGAAAAACTTTGCATTAGGTGTAGATAAAGGCTACATTTCATTCCCATTAGAAGGCAAGGACTTTCATGGATCCTCAATACCTCAGTGAAGAGGTTGATCACTCCTGGTTCGCATATCCAGATGGCACTAGCACACTTCATCCCACTCGATGGTGTGACAGACCCTAAATTTACAGGTCCTAAATCTGGTACAAAAGGAAAAAAATGGGAATATCTTGATGAAGATAAAAAAATATTCTTGGATCAAGTCTCCCAACTTTCAAAGGCAAAACAGCAGAAGTGGGTCCACTAGCTAAATATATCGTCGTATATACAAAGGTTAAAACAAGGTATTATCACTGATCCCAACATGGGCTGAATCCATGATGGTTCGTCAAATCGATACTGTATCCCAAGTATTGGGTGTGCCTGCTCATGTATGGATGACGACAATGGTTGGTCGTACTGCATGTCGTGGCCTTGATGCACAAGTGGCTTCTAATATTAGCCAATACTTCTTTTGATAAACTCGTAGCTAACATCAAAAAAATGGTGATACTACTGTTGCGGATACATCTAAATTTGAGCCAAATAAATGGCCTAAGGATGCTAAAGGCGTTGGTCTTGTAGAGGCACCTCGCGGCGGTTTGGGTCACTGGATTCATATCAAAGACGGTCGTTCTGCAAACTATCAATGTATCGTACCATCTACATGGAATGCATGTCCTAAGACAGCAGCTAACGAACATGGTGCATACGAAGACTCTATGATTGATACACATGTTAAGATTGCGGACAAACCTCTTGAAATCTTGAAAGTTATCCACTCCTTTGACCCATGTCTCGCATGTGCAACCCATTTATACAATAAAAAAAGGCGAAAAAATCGTTTCCGTCAATACAGATGCATTGTGTAAATAAAGGGTGGTGGGCTTATGTTAATACATACTGACAAAAAAGCGTATGTCGTATTTAGTTTATGGCTACGCATATTCCACTGGACAATGGTGCTTTCCGTAACAGCTTTATTCTGGACTGGCCTTTATATTGGTGATCCAGGTTTTGCAGCTATTACAGGTCATCCGGAACCAACTTTCGCTATTGATGGCTGGTTCTCTATGGAGACGATGCGTCGTATCCATTTCATTGCGGGTGTTATTTTGACATTCTCCTTTATATTCCGATTTGCTGGTGCACTTTGGAATCGCGGAGATAGATTGTTGCCTAAATTCCGTCAAAAACGGTATTGGTATGGCCTTCGCGAAACAACATTGCACTATTTGATGATTCCACAAAAGCATGAACATCACTGGTTACGTAACTCCTTGGCGAGAACGGCATATATGATGGTGTACATCATGTTCTTCTTTGAAATCATCACAGGTTTTTCAATGTATGCTATGATTGATCCTAATGGTATTATAGGAACTCTTTTTGCACCGATTATTACGCTATTTGGTGGTGAATATAAAGTTCATATTATCCATCACTATATTGCATGGGGCTTCTTATTCTTTACCATTATTCACGTGTACATGGCATTCCGAGAAGATGTTATGGAAGAATCTGGCGAAGTATCCGCTATGGTTTCCGGCATGAAATATTATGCCCATGATCCTATCGATATTGAAGACCTTAACGGTAAACGCCGTCGTGGTGAACGTATCGATAAACCATCTGGTACTACATATCGTCCAAGCAATCCTGACGATCCACGAGAAAAGGAATTACAAGATGACTAATATATCCACTGAAGAACAATTTGGTGGCATAGAATACGCGGGCTCTGAGAGCCCGCGTATTGATTTACATGCCATTTATGATGATTATGAGAACTCTATTGTCGTTCTAGGGGTAGGTAATATTTTACTTACCGATGAGGGCCTTGGAGTTCATGTTGTAGAAGATTTGAAAGCTAATTATACTTTCACCCCTCAGATAAGCTTGATTGATGGCGGAACGATGGGCATGGAATTATTGACCTATATGCGGGGCATGAAGAAAATCCTCTTGATTGACGCCGTTAATGGTGGCGAAGCACCTGGCACAATCTATGAGTTCCCACATCGCGAATTAGAACAGTATTTTACGGACCATATTTCTGTTCATGAAGTAGGCATGCAAGATATATTGCGCATTCGTGCCATTCAAGAAAATCCATTGGAAGATGCTATTGTTATAGGTGTTGAACCGGAGTCCTTAGACGTAGGATTTGAACCTAGCGCGCCTGTACAAAAGGCATTACCTGAGGTAAAAGAACGCGTTCTACGTGTTCTTCGCGAATGGGGCGTACAAATCGAACCTAAATAAACTGATATGTTTATAGATAAATAAGAATAGATTGATAGGATGAGAAAGGAGGGACACTATGATTGAAAATTACAATAATGTACGTGCCGTTCTAAATGAGTTGCGTCAAGCACTAAAGCAATTACGTGAAACTGGTGCAACCTATTCCATATATATTGAGAAGACAGGCCTTGCTGAAGAAGAGCAAGTAGAGGTGCTAGAAACTTTAGGGCGTGGACATATTACGATTACCTTCAATGAAACAGATCAACCTGTAGAATGGTATGAATCTCAATTTTCTGGCATTTGGGTTGGTACCTATAAAAATGGTCGTGATGACTCAATCCTACATACGGTAGAGGTAGCTCGTTATCCTGAAGTAGTAGGTGCTTTTGATGAAGATATGGTGACAGCAGAAGAAGATCTTACGACATGGATTGATGCTGCGGGGCTATAAAACAAATAGTTTAATGCCTATATATATGATATTCGTAAAAAGTGTATAAATACAACGTTTTAATAAATGAATAGCTCATTAATAAGCGTTTGAGATAAGACTATAATATGAAGAGAATGAACCTCAAAATCCTGAAAAGTAGCATAGCTATGGGGATTATGAGGTTTATCTTCTTTATTGTCAACCTTTTAAATTTGCCTATATTGACGATTTAACGCTAAAATATAGAAGTAATCGACGGAGGATATATGTTAGTTTCAATTGTTGTACCTGTATATAATGAAGAAGAAAATATAGCTATTTTTTACAATGCCGTAACAAAAGTTATGACAGGTCTACCATATGAATATGAACTTATCTATGTCGATGATGGATCTACGGACTCGTCTGTTGTCGTTTTGCGCGAGATTGCAAAACTTGATACGCGAGTTAAGGTCGTGTTGTTGGCACGGAACTTTGGTCATCAGACTGCGTTGACATGTGGTCTTGATTATGCCAAAGGTGATGCGGTAATCACCATGGATGGTGATATGCAACATCCGCCAGCTTTGATTCCAGAACTGATACGTTTGTGGGAGGCTGGTTACGATGTGGTACGTACCATACGCGACTCTACGGAGGATGCCAGCTGGGCAAAATCCTTCACATCTAAATATTATTATAAACTGATGAATAAAATGGCAGATGTTCCCATCGTAGAAGGGGGATCTGATTTCCGTTTAATGAATCGTAAGTCGCTAGAAACTTTGAAACATTTCCGTGAACACGGACGTTTCTTGCGTGGCATCGTTGGTGCGCTTGGCTATCGCCAAGCAGAACTTCACTTTGTTGCGCCTCCTCGCTTTGCAGGGGTTTCGAAATTCAGTGTGCGCAAAATGATTCGCTTTGCTCTTGATGGGGTAACAGCGTTTTCTCGCGTACCATTGCGTGCGGCTTTGTATGTAGGTGTCCTATGTGGGGGCTTGAGTTTTCTCTTGATTCTACATTTGCTCTACGTGTACTTAACGGGTCAAGCATTAAACGGGTGGACCACCTTGGGCGTGTCCATATTATTTATTGGTGGTATCCAATTAGTCGGACTTGGTATCATCGGCGAATACGTAGGACGCGTATTCGAAGAGGTAAAACAACGTCCATTATATTGGGTGAAAGCTGCTATAAATTTTGATGGTGAAAATCCAGAAATAGCTTATGAACCATCAAAAGCTGATATATTTATAGCCAATCAAGTACCTGGCCCTGAAGAAGATAAAGACTAGCTGTATTTGTTGGATGCAAATAGAGAGACGGTTAGTATATTTTGAATAAGTAAACTCACTTTGAAGTTTTAGGAAGGAAGAATATGAAGTCAAAATATAGTAAGAGTAAAATTGCGGCATTAACATTAACATTTGTATGTGCTACCACTGCGATGGCAAGCGCTACAACATTACAATATGGTGATAAAGGTAGAAACGTAATCGCTGTACAACAACAATTAATTAAACACGGTTACAATGCAACCGATAAAAATGGTGTGTATGGTAAGGAAACAAAATGGGCTGTACGCCTATTCCAACAAGATCGTGGTTTACCTGTAGATGGTATTATTGGACCAGCAACGTACAATGCATTGATGGGTGCTCCTCGTACAACTAAGGCAGTATTATCCAATAATGCGGCTACAAAAGCAGTGGCAACAAAATCTGCTTTCACAAATCAAAATGCTCAATCTAGACGTCTTGCAGGCCAAAACGTTAAGTTGAATAATTTGAAAAAGGTACAAACGCCAAACAATATTCATGCCATTTTGGCAGAAGCCGATAAATACCGCGGTGTTCCGTATGTATTTGGCGGTACTACACCAAGTGGTTTTGACTGCTCTGGTTATGTTAAATATGTATTTGCAAAACAAGGTATGCGCTGCCTCGTTTAGCGGATGAACAATACAATGTAGGTGTTGAAGTTTCTCGCGCGAACTTAAAGGCAGGGGATTTAGTGTTCTTTGAAACCTATGAACCAGGTCCATCTCATTCCGGTATTTATATTGGCAATGGTAAATTTATCAGTGCTACATCTAGCCGTGGCGTAGCCGTAGCTGATCTTGATACTGGTTATTGGGGTGAACGCTATATTGGCGCGAAACGCGTTATATAATATATGGTTTCTCCATGTAGAACCATTGGTGAACTATATATGAGCCATAAAAAGGGGCTATACGAATCAATTATGTTCTGTTGATTTGTATAACCTCTTTTTTGTATCTCTTTTTATGGCAACTAGATGGAATAGAGAATGCTAATGAAGGTTAATTATATCCGGATATATATAGGTTATAATAGATTTTCTATGGTTTTTACGTTATAATTAAGAGTAAATTATTTTAGGAGGAATATACACATGAAAGGTAATGAACTGCGTCAAGCATACTTGCAGTTTTTTGAAAGCAAAGGACATTTAAAATTAGATAGTTTTTCTCTTATCCCAGAAAACGATCCGTCTCTATTATTGATCGGGGCAGGTATGGCGCCATTAAAGCCTTTCTTTACAGGTAAATTGGTACCTCCTTGTCATCGTATTACGACAAGCCAAAAATGTATGCGTACTGGTGACCTTGAAAACGTAGGCCGCACAGCACGTCACCATACATTCTTTGAAATGCTTGGTAACTTCTCCTTTGGAGATTACTTTAAAAAAGATGCTATTCATTGGGCATGGGAATTCCTAACAGAAGTTATTAAACTCGACAAAAATAGATTATATGTCACTGTATATCCAGATGACCAAGAAGCATATGATACATGGCACAACGATTGTGGCGTAGAAGAAAGCCACATTACACGCCTTGAAGATAACTTCTGGGAAATCGGTGAAGGTCCATGTGGTCCAGATAGTGAAATCTTCTTCGACCAAGGCCCTGAACATGGTTGTGATGATCCTAACTGTGCACCTGGTTGTGACTGTGACCGTTACCTTGAAATTTGGAACCTCGTGTTCACTCAATTCAATAAAATGCCAGACGGTTCCTATGAGCCATTGCAACATAAAAACATCGATACTGGCGCCGGTCTTGAACGATTGGCTTCCGTATTGCAACATTGCAAAACAAACTTTGAAACAGATTTGATTTTCCCAATCATCGAAGCGACTGCAAAACGCGCTGGTGTTAAATATAACGAAGATCCAAATACAGATGTGTCTTTGAAAGGTTATCGCTGACCATGCACGTGCTGTAACTGCGTTGATTTCCGATGGTGTATTGCCATCCAATGAAGGCCGCGGTTACGTATTGCGTCGTATCTTGCGCCGTGCCGTACGTCATGGCCGTTTGCTTGGTATCGAAGGTTTATTCTTAACACCGCTTATCGATGTAGTTGTAGATATTCTTGGCCCTGGTATCAAATCCATTGCTGAAAAACAAGACTTCGTTAAACGTGTCGTTCAAAACGAAGAAGAACGTTTCAACCAAACATTGGAACAAGGTCTTGAGTTATTGAATTCCTTAATCGATACATTGGCTGCTGAAAAAGCAACTGTAGTTCCTGGTACAGAAGTATTCAAACTATATGATACATATGGATTCCCTTGGGAATTAACAGAAGAAATCGCATCCGAACGCGGTTTTCACAATCGACCATGAAGGCTTTTGACGCTGCCATGAAAGAACAACGTGAACGCGCTCGTGAAGCTCGCGTAAAAGAAGATGCAAAGGTAGCTACACCAGATATTACATTCTTAAAAGACGAAGAACTTGTAGAAAATGAAGCGGAAACTGCATCCTCTGTATTGATGCTTGGTAAAGGCTCTGAACGCTTGCAAACAGCTGTTGATGGCGATGAAATCACTGTTATTGTGCGCACTACACCATTCCATGCTGAAGGTGGCGGTCAATTAGGTGATACTGGCTTCATCGTTGGTCCAATGGGCAAGGTAGAGGTTCATAATACAAAACGCTTACCAGAAGGTACTGTATACCACATCGGTACTGTTGTAGAAGGTTCCATCTCCGAAGGCGATGATGTAACGCTTGAAGTAGATACAGCTCGTCGTGCAGCGATGGCTCGTAATCATACAGCAACTCACTTGTTACATGCTGCATTAAAACGCGTGCTTGGCGAACATGTTAACCAAGCAGGTTCTTTGGTAACACCTGATTACTTGCGTTTCGATTTCACACATTTCTCTCCTGTAACACAAGAGGAACTTGATCAAATCGAAGCCCTTGTAAATGAAGAAATCCTTAAGGCTACAGATCTTGCTATTGCTGAAATGTCTATGGACGAAGCAAAAGCGAAAGGTGCTATGGCACTCTTTGGCGATAAATATGGCGATGTAGTTCGCGTAGTAGAGGTTCCTGGCTTCTCCGTTGAATTGTGCGGCGGTTCTCATGTAGGCAATACAGCTTTCATCAGTTCCTTCCGTTTAACATCTGAATCCGGTATCGGTTCTGGTGTACGTCGTATCGAAGCGATTACAGGTCGTGCCGCTCTTGATGTAGCAAAACATGATCGTTTGACTATTGAACGCATTGCTGGTGAATTAAAAACTAAACCTGCCCAAGTAGAAGAACGTTTGCACCAAGTATTGGCAGAGGCTAAAGAAACAGCTAAAGAATTAGACCAAATTCGCAAAGAGGTTTCTGCTGCAGGTGCTGCTGATATCGTAGCTGGTAAGGTTATGATTGGTGATGTAGCATTTGTTGCTGCGTCTGTGAAAGCATCCTCTATTGATGAATTGCGTGATTTCGCTGATATGGGCCTTGATAAATTAGATGGTTCTGGCGTAGTACTCGTAGGTGCCGCTATGGGCGATGACAAGGTAAACTTGTATGTAAAGTTTCCAAAGATGTTGTCGGTAAAGGCGTAAAAGCTGGTAATATCGTTAAAGCAGCAGCTCAAGTAGCTGGTGGTAATGGCGGTGGTCGTCCAGATATGGCGCAAGCAGGCGGTAAAGAACCAGCTAAATTGATGGATGCATTAAAAGCAGCTGGCGAAGCTGTTAAAGAAGCTCTTAACGCATAATACATTCTATAGGTATATCTTGCATATGCTATAATAGAAACATACAATACATATATGTGGGCCACGTACGTGGCCCATTCATACAAAGGAGGGATACCCATGAAGGTTTCAGATGAAACTATGTTATTCCGTAAAGTAGACGATGAACCGATGACTGCCGAAGAGGTATTGACTCGCGTTTATAAATCTATTCAAGAAAAAGGATATAATCCTATCAATCAAATCTTAGGTTATCTTATCTCTGGGGATCCAGCGTACATTACAAGCTATAATAATGCACGTAGTGATATTCGCCGTTTAGAACGTGATGATTTAATCGAAGAATTATTAAAAGAATACGCAAAGGCTAAACAACTATAATGAGAATTATGGCATTAGACGTGGGCAGTCGCACCATTGGCATCGCATGTAGTGATGCGCTATTGATGACTGCTCAAGGTATAGAAACGATTCGTCGTACATCCTTAGAAAATGACTTTAACCGATTGCGTGAATTGATTTCAGAATACGAAGTGCATGAACTCGTAGTGGGCATGCCGAAGAATATGAACGGCACCAAGGGTGATCGCGCTGAAAAAACGGAAGAATTTGTCGAAAAAATGAAGGCTGTCATCGACTTGCCTGTTACATTTTGGGATGAACGTTTATCTACCGTTATGGCCGAACGTCAACTCATCGCAGCTGATGTGAGTCGTAAAAAACGAAAGGGCGTCATCGATAAAATGGCTGCTGTCGTTATTTTACAAGGCTATTTAGACAGACTACAATTTAGTAAATCTTAATTCGCATAGATATCTAATGCGAATGTCATACAGGTTCTTATATACATAATAAAGGAGGGAATACCCATGGTTGATCAAAATTACGAAGGTGAAATTTTCTATCTCGAATTTGAAGATGAAGATGGTAACAAACAATATTTTACAGAAGATGTAATCTTGAATCATGAAGGTCAAGAATACGCTGTACTTGTTCATGTACAAGATGAAGAACATGAAGGTCAAGATGATACATATATGATTTTGGCTCGCATCGAAACAAACGATGATGGCGAAGAGGAATATGTTCCATTAGATGAAGATGATGAAAACTTCGAAGTATTGGTAAATATGTACGAAGCAATGGGTGAAGAAGAGTAATTTCTAAGCTCTCAAAGACTCTAGTATAACGGTTGTTATACTAGGGTCTTTTTTGTAATTGTAATCTCTCGTGTACTAATTGACTCATGGTTATTTGGTATGATAGATAATATAAAAGAAGAGATACATCGAAAGCCTTTAATATGGTATAATAAGATGATATACAATGGTTTGTAATAGAAAGGAACTCATCCATGAGAAAGGCCTTAAAATATGTTTCCGTAGGTGTTCTTAGCCTTGCTATTCTTGGCGGTGGTGCTTTAGGTGCATCTTATTTTGTACCTAATACCTTTAACGCTGATGATGGATCTCAAGTCCTCGTAATAGGCAAGGATGCAACAGGAACAGAAATTGCCGATATGCTCTATGAACATGGACTAATTCGGTCTACACAGGTGTTTAAATTATGGTTAGCTCTTAGTGGAACCGGTTCAAAATTACAATCTGGTCACTACCAAATTCCAAATAAGGTATCGGTCCATGAATTAATTAACTTATTACAAGAGGGTCACGTTGAGTCCATTAAATTAACGATTCCTGAAGGGTATACCGTAGGGGATATCGCCATTGCTCTTGAAAAAGCTCAAATTATGAAAGCTTCCGATTTCTTGGCAGAGGCGAAAACATTCGTCCCATACCCATATATGAAGGGTACTAAACCGACTACATATCCTGTAGAAGGTTTCCTTTTCCCAAGCACTTATGAAGTGCCAGTTGGTGCTACGCCAAAGGATGTCATTTTGATGATGTCTGAGCAAATGAATCGCTATTTAACACCAGCTGTTAAAAAGCAAATTCAAGCACAACATATGAGTATTCATGATTTTGTAACCTTGGCGTCTATCGTTGAACGTGAATCATTATATGATGCGGATCGCCCAACTATTGCGGGTGTATTTAAGAAACGCTTAGCACATGGTATTCCATTGCAATCTGATGCAACTATTTCTTATGTTCTTGGTTATGCAAAGGAAAATGTAACGCTTGGAGATACGCAGTTAAAAAGTCCTTACAATACATATGTAAGTAAAGGTTTGCCACCAGGACCAATTGCGAACCCTGGTAAAAAGGCGTTAGATGCAGTACTTCATTCTGAAGATACAGATTATCTATACTTTGTAGCAGATAAAGATGGTCATAATCATTTCTCCAAAACATATGCTGAGCATTTGGCTGAGGTTGAAAAAATTTATGGTGCTGAACAAGCGAGTGCAGGCTCTTCTAATCAAGGTCAGGCTCCTGCATTGGCACAAGCTGGTCCTAACTATGATGTGGCGGCTACATCTGAACCTGATTATAACTATAGCTCTGCAGAGGCTGTAGCAGCGGATTCTCAATATGTAGATGTAGAACCAACATATACATATACACCGACAACTGTACCGGCAGCAACTCAAGTAACGCCAGCGCCAGCAGCACCGGTAGCAAGTGAACAACCGGCTACAACATCATCGCCTAGCCAAATACCAGAAAGCATGCAACAAGTAGTTCCACAGCAATCAGCACCGGTTCAATCGGCGCCAGCAGCGGAAGAACCTCGTGTGATCAGACCTAGCACACCAACGGCACCTGCTTCTGGTAATAATCGCGGTGGCCTTGATAGATAATCAGTGTATCTAGATACTATAAACTATTATATTGTATTAGCTTGTCATATACGCACAGTAATTTGTGCGTATATGATTACTTTCATAGTCAAATATATAGCGGGAATTTATAATACATTTTATGGAATTAAATGAGATATTAAATGAGCAGCGTATTTACGCGATGATTAATAATGTACCCATCCTTCGGGAATCTGAGGTGCATTTATTTGAAGAATTGATTGGATTATACCGGCCCACCTCTGTGCTAGAGGTGGGCACCGCCATTGGTTACTCTACATTACTGATGGCACCTCTTATTGAACGAGGCGGAAAAATCACATCTATTGAATTGGATGAGGTTCGCCATGAGATGGCGAAATACTATATAGGTCAATCCGAGTATAAGGATCAAATTACGTTGATTAAAGGTGATGCGAAGGACGTATTAACTCAAATTAAAGGTGAATATGATCTCGTATTTCTCGATGGGCCTAAGGGACAATATCTTAATCAGCTAGAGGTCATATTACCTCATGTGAAAGAAGGTGGCGTCATCCTTGCCGATAATGTTCTCTTTAGAGGCTATGTGCGTGGCGACAAAGAGGCTCCGCATCGATTCAAAACTATTGTTAAGCGATTACAAGCGTATTTAGCATATGTAGAAAATAAAGAATTATTTAACACCACCATTTACCCGATGGGAGATGGCATGAGTGTAAGTGTGTGGAAAGGACACAACAAATAATGGCAGATCATTTTATGGAATTGCTTTGTCCAGCAGGTAATATGGACAAATTAAAAATGGCCATTCGCTATGGTGCGGATGCCGTTTATTGTGCAGGTAAACGATTTGGTTTACGTGCTGGTAACTCCAATTTTTCCGACGAAGAATTGAAGGAAGCCGTTCAATTTGTACATGAACATGGCAAAAAAATCCACGTTACATGTAATATCATTCCTCATAACGAGGACTTTGAAGGTCTTGAGGACTATTTGAAATTTCTTGAAAGTATCGGTGTCGATGCGATTATCGTTGCTGATATGGGCATCTTTAGCTTGGCTAAACGCGTAGCACCAGGCCTTGAACTTCATGTAAGTACACAAGCATCCACGACGAACTGGCATACTGTGCAAATGTGGAAGGAACTTGGTGCGGCTCGCGTTGTAGCAGCTCGCGAAGTATCTGTAGCGGATCTTAAGGAAATGAAGGAACATGTAGATATCGAAATCGAGTCCTTCGTACATGGTTCTATGTGTATTTCCTATTCTGGCCGTTGCCTCTTATCTAACTACATGACCGGTACACGCGATGCTAACCGCGGTCAATGTTCTCAATCTTGCCGTTGGAAATACAGCATTGTAGAATCCAATCGCCCTGGCGAATATTATCCAATCGAAGAAGATGAACATGGCACATATATCTTTAACTCCAAGGATTTATGCCTCATTCATCGCATTCCAGAATTGTATGAAGCAGGCATCGATAGCCTTAAAATTGAAGGTCGCATGAAATCCGTTCACTATTGTGCAACGGTAGCTAAGGTATACCGCACGGCTATTGACACCTATTTGAAGGAACGTGAAAACTGGTACGTTCGTCCAGAATGGATTGCTGAATTAGAAAAAATTTCCCATCGTCCTTACACAGATGGCTTTGCGAATGGTCGTCCTGATGAAAGCGCACAAAACTATGGGAAATCTACAAATACTCAATCCCATGATTTCATCGGTTTAGTGCGTGGCTATAACGATGAAGAAAAATATGTGGACCTTGAACAACGCAACAATTTCAAGGTAGGGGATAAGGTAGAATTTTGCCAACCTAAGGGTGAACTCGTAGAGGCTGTTATCGAAAAAATGACAGACGAAGATGGTAATCCTATCGACGTAGCACCTCATGCGCAAATGAAGGTTCGTTTGTATATGGATACAAAATTGGAACCATATTCCATGATGCGCCGCGAGTGCAAGGTGAAAGCAGAGTAACATGGTACATGAAAATACTGCTACTATGTCAATGCTTGATGAAACGACACCTGATGAAGTGACACCTGATGAGACGATACCGTTACGCGATAATCGAGAACCATTGATGCCGTCTCGTTCATTATCGGGCTTTCCTGAACCACCTTCGTATAGCGGCACAGGTGAGGAAGGATATTTGTACTTTCACATAGATCCAAAATATACAAATTATGTCAATCGCATCTTAGAAGGCTATGAATACGTAGGTGTTATGACTAGCCTAAACAAGTCGGGGCGCTGCATGGTGCGGTGTACACCGGATACGCGCAGTCTAGCCAGCGAAATCCTATCGCGCTTGCCAGAGGTTACCTTAGAAATATAGTTCAATAACATCGATTAGAGAATTATCCAAATGTAGGAGAATAATAATGAAATGTAATGTATTAAAACGCGCATTAGTCTTAACAGCACTTGGTGCCTCTATGGCAACCGCTGCTTTTGCAGCGCCCAATGGTCCTGTCATGATTCCACAACCAGGTACGGTTGTTGTGATTAATCATAATCCAGATGTAACATTTGCTGGCAATATTAACTTTGATGTTGAAAGCCAAGAAAACAATAATTTGAAAATTGGTTCTACTATTGTACCAAATGTATTATATGGTGCCGTATTCAACAAGTCCGGTGCTCCTGATGCAATTGTGCCAGCACAAACCTATGTATTTACGGGTGCTAAAGAAGTGCCTGCTGCGTTGACATCTCCTAGCGATGAAGGCAAACCAGGTGCAACTTGGTCCGTAGAAACGATTAAGAAAACTAAATCTGGCGATATTCAAATGGCTAGCCGCGGCGTACCTGAAAAACCATTGGGCGTACAAATGGAAATCATTAAAGATACTTTCACAATGGGCGCTATCGACAATAGTAAAACTGTACAAGGCCAAAACAGCAAGGGTATATTGTACATGACCGTGCCTAAGGATCTAAAACTCAATCCTAGTAACGACATTCCTGCAGATGTGCGTGAAACCATGCCAGCTATGCTTCGTGGCCGCATGGGCGAATCCATGATGGTTAACCTATTGCCACTAAACGATGAAGAAAAACAACAACTTCGCAATAACCCGCATAATGCGAATGCTATCGTATTTAACCGCGCTATGGGCATGGCGAGCAGCATTGGTAACTCTGCTAAACAAAGCAAAGTTTACACATACATGAAAGACCATTACCTCAACATGATAATCGTTGCAAAAGATTACGACGATAATGGTGCTCGTGGTAGCGGCGTCTTGATGGTATCTAAACAAGACAATTCCGACGACGTAATGTTGATCCTATTCAAAGGTCCAGACATTACAAACTCTAAAATTGAAAAAGTAATTGGATCCATGCTATCTGCGCACTTTGAACGTAAATAGATAGTTCTTGGAAATACTACAGGCCTGTACTAATTTTGGGAAGATGTGTATGCGTATCTTTAGAAATAGAACAGGCCTGTACTAATTTTAGGAAGATGTGTATGCGTATCTTTAGAAATAGAACAGGCCTGTACTAATTTTTAGGGAAGATGTGTATGCGTATCTTTAGAAATAGAACAGGCCTGTTCTATTTTTTAGGAGGTACTTATATAGTTGAAATTTTTTAGTACCTATGATAAGATATCTTAGTAAAAGTGATGCAAAGGACATGATTCTCATATCCCTGTGTACCAGAGAGAGGCAGATGCTGGAAATGCCTTACACATATATTTGAGTTACCCCCTTTAAACTGATTTGTCGAACTTAAGTAGGCAAATACGGCCGCCACCGTTATCGGGCTTAATGAAGTGAATGAACTGTATCCTTGTGATGCGGTGAATTAACTAGGGTGGAACCGCGAATGATCTTCGTCCCTTGTTTTGTAGGGATAGGGGGTCTTTTTTTATTACAAAAATCCAGTCTATCCTAGATAATAAATTGGAGGAAATTAAAATGGCAGATGTAAAAATCATTTTACCTGACGGTAGTGCAAAGGAATACGCTGCTGGCACTACTCTTGGGGAAGCAGTAAAAAAATTGTCTAATAGTTTGGCTAAAAAAGTGTTAGCAGCCAATGTAAATGGTGAATTAACAGACCTTCGCGAAGAACTCGTAGATGGTTCTGAAGTAGCGTTTTTAACATTCGAAGAAGATGGTGGTAAACACACATTACGTCACACAGCTTCTCATGTTATGGCACAAGCAGTTAAACGCTTATGGCCAGAAGCAAAATTGGCTATCGGTCCTGCTATCGATAAAGGTTTCTACTATGATATCGATATGGAACATACTTTGACTCCTGAAGATTTGACTAAAATCGAAAAGGAAATGAGCCGTATTGTGAAAGAAAACTTGCCTATTACTAAATCTGTAATGTCTCGTCAAGAAGCTATCGAGTTCTTCAAATCTAAAAACGAAGATTACAAGGTAGAATTGATCGAAGACCTTCCTGAAGATGCTGTGATCTCTTGCTATGCACAAGGCGATTTCATCGATCTTTGTGCAGGCCCTCACGTTGCATCCACTGGTAAGGTGAAAGCTTTCAAATTACAAAGCATTGCAGGTGCATACTGGCGTGGCGATGAAAAGAACAAAATGTTGCAACGTATCTACGGTACAGCATTTGAAAAGAAAGAAGAACTAGATGCATACCTTCACATGCTTGAAGAAGCAGCTAAACGCGACCACCGTAAACTTGGTAAAGAACTTGGCTTTGTTCGTTATCAAAGAAGAAGGTCCTGGCTTCCCATTCTTCTTACCAAAAGGCATGGCTCTTCGCAACGAATTGGAAAACTTCTGGCGCGAAGTACATCATGATTTCGAATATGATGAAATCCGCACACCAATCATCTTGAATAAACATTTGTGGGAAACATCTGGTCACTGGGATCATTACCGTGAAAATATGTATACTACAATCATTGATGACGAAGAATATGCAATTAAACCTATGAACTGCCCAGGTGGTATCTTAGGTTTACCAAAACGAAATGCATTCCTACCGTGACTTGCCACTTCGTTATGCAGAACTTGGCCTAGTTCACCGTCATGAATTATCTGGCGCACTACACGGCTTGTTCCGCGTTCGTGCTTTCACACAAGACGATGCGCACGTATTTATGTTGCCTGAACAAATGCAATCCGAATTGATGAAAGTTATCGAATTGTTCGACCGTATCTATAGCCAATTTGGTTTGAAATATCATGTTGAATTGTCTACTAAACCAGACAATGCAATGGGTGATGATGCAATTTGGGAAGCAGCTACAGAAGCATTACGTAATGCTATCGAAGCAAAAGGCATCGATTATGTTATTAACCCTGGTGACGGCGCGTTCTATGGTCCTAAACTCGATTACCATATCGAAGATTCCTTGGGCCGTACATGGCAATGTGGTACTATCCAATTGGATATGAATTTGCCTGAACGCTTCAACGTAGAATATATCGGTGAAGATGGTCAAAAACATCGTACTATCATGATTCACCGTGCATGCTTCGGTTCCATGGAACGTTTCATCGGTATCTTGACTGAACACTATGCTGGTGCATTCCCAACTTGGATGGCACCTGTTCAAGTGAAAGTATTACCTATCTCCGAAAAACACGTGGAATACGCTAACCAATTGGCAAAACAAATGCGCCATGACTACGTTCGCGTAGAAGTAGATGATCGCAACGAAAAAATTGGTTACAAAATTCGCCAAGCACAAATGGAAAAAGTTCCTTACATGCTCGTGGTTGGCGATAAAGAAATGGAAGACAATTCCGTTAACGTACGTAAACACGGCGGCGACGAATTGGGTACAGTTCCATTCGACGAATTCTTCAATTCCATTAAAATTGAAATTAAAGAACGCAACTAATTATATAATTGTTGATATATCTGATTGTTTATCTATCATTTTTTGATGGATTTAATGATATTTGGTCAATAATAATTTAGTATAAAAATCCTCTTATATACTGGACAGTTATCTTTAGATTTTATAATCTAATAGTAGCAGTTCATATATAAGGGGATTTTTCTTTCATTATAGTAGCGGGAGAAATTATAATGAACATCTTATTATGATTAGGTGGTGACCCTGTGTGGAGAAGTCAAGTTTAGCTTCAATTTTGCAACGTAAAAAGAATAAAAATCTTACGCTCGCTCATCGTCAATTATGGGGGATGATTGACTTGGTTTATAAAGATTTCTATGATAAAGAATCTAAAATCTATGATGCTGGCAATGTAACACGTGAAGAATTTTCTATTATTAAACATGTGTATAAGACGAGACATGTAGTAAACTTATACGGAAACTCAAAGCCTTGTTAAATAATAAACACCTTAGTCATGTGGGGTGGGTTATAAAAAACCTTGAGAAAAAAGGTTTAGTTACCACTGTAAAACATTGGAGTGACCAACGATCTCGGGATGTTATGCTAACAAAGAAAGGAATTCGTACCTACGAACGCATATCATCAACGCATAATAAGGTAATGGGGGCCTTGTTTTCTCAAATACCTAAAGAACAACGAGAACAAACAACAAGACTATTAATTCATATACATAATAGAATGGCAAAGAAACCTATAGCTAACTTTATTGATTCGGATTATATCCAATAAAAATAAATAGAACAGGCCTGTACTATTTTGGGGAAGGTGTGAATGTGCATCTTTAGAAATAGAACAGGCCTGTACTAATTTTAGGAAGGTGTAAATGTGCATCTTTAGAAATAGAACAGGCCTGTACTAATTTTAGGAAGGTGTGAATGTGCATCTCTAGAAATAGAACAGGCCTGTACTAATTTGAGGAAGGTGTGTATGTGCGTCTCTAGAAATAGAACAGGCCTGTACTAATTTGAGGGAAGGTGTGTATGTGCGTCTCTAGAAAAAGAACAGGCCTGTTCTATTCTTAGGAAGGTGTATTAACGGTCCCAAGAAATGATACAGGCCTGTAGTATTTTAAGGCTATCCCTATCCAGTGCCAGTATGTAAGTGCAAATACGAGCATCATTACATAGCCGATGATGGTCAAAGGAATACCTGTTGTCATAAATGTTTTTACGTCGAATGTGTCTGTACCGTAAGCCACCATACCTTGTGGTGAGTTTACTGGTAATACTAGACCAAAGCAGATGGCGTATTGCATGATCATGGTTACGCCAATAGGGTTAAGTCCTTCTGCATTATGACCTACAACGATGGAGATAACGATTGGTATCATCGCTGATGAAAGGGCGGTAGCAGAGGCAAATCCTAGATGGATTATGATGAGGAACGCAGCCATGATGGCAATCAACAAGAACACCGTAGCGGATTCTAAAGAGAATGCGTTAACGAATACTTGAGCGAGCCATGTGGCTGCTTTTGTTTTAAGTAAAACTGTACCGAGACCGATACCAGCACCAAACATAACGATGGAACCCCAGTCGATGTTTGGTTGTGCGAATTTCCAATCCATAATACCAATTTTAGGGAAGAAGAATAGGGCAATCGCTATGATTGTAGTAGTTGTAGTATCGATGGAATGTAATTTACCACCTGTAGCCCACAATGCGAGTAAACCGATGGAGATGCATAAGAGTTTCTTTTCATCGGTGCTCATAGGACCGATTTCTTTACGCATCTTAGCGAGTTGAACATCGCCACCAACGAGTTCTTTGAACTCTGGTTTAATTAGTGCTTGTGTTAAGAAGTAGGCAATAATTACCATGATGATGGAAAATGGAGCAGCAGCTGTGAGCCAGTCAATCCAGCTAACAGATGTATTCATCTGTGTTTGCATAAATCCTACGGCCACAAGGTTTTGTGCGGCCGCCGTTTGAATCATGATATTCCAGAATGTATCAGCCTGTACAGCGCCCACCATGAGAAGGGCCGCAACGCGGCTTTTACGTTCAATACCTAAGTTCTCAACGATACCGATGATAATCGGAGCGAGGCAAGCAATACGGGCTGTTGCACTTGGCACAAAGAATGCTAGGATGAGGCCCGTAATAATAACGCCTAGGTAAATGCGACTTACCTTGGTGCCGACGCTAGATAAAACGAGCATGGCGATGCGTCGGTCGAGGCCCGTTTTACGCATGGCCACGGAGATAAACATGGCTGCACCAACGAGGATCATAGCAGGTGATGAAAAACCAGAAATGATGAGCTTTAATGCGTTAGCGGTGCCCATCATTTTAGCAGGAGCCTCAGGATTTGGTGAGAAACCGAGTAATAAGGCCGTGAGGGCTGTAATCATGGTCGCACTGACCGGATAGGATACGGCCGATGTCATCCATAGGATGATGGCAAAGGCGAGGACACCAATCATGCGATGGCCACCAGTGGATAATGTTTCAGGCGTTGGTAATAATAAAATGACGCCTAAAACAATAAATGCGAGAATAAGTCCGATATTTTGTGCTGTCGTACGACCCTTCGGAGGAGCCGCAGTATGTTGTGTTGTGTTAGTACTACTTACTGTACTCATAATAAACACTCCTTTCTGTAGCTATTATTATACAGTATTTCATAAATAAGTATGTGATAATATATAAGAATATTGTATACATACGAGGGTATCATTATAATTAAAATGAGATGTATGGGCCTATACGAAATTCACAAACTTTGTTATACTATAGGAGTTGTAATAATAAATATATGGGAAAGTACAAGATTAGGGTTGACTTTCACCAATCAATTTGTTATTATAATTAAGTAATTTATGAAGCAGAGGCCATCCGCCACTCACCTAATACCAAGAAGTATGAGGTTACATATAGAGAACTCTATTCGGATGGTGTATGCCATCCGTTTTTTTATTCTCTTGGAGGTGAAAGCTATTAGCAAGGATACACCACGCATTAATGAAGAGATTCGTGCTCGTGAACTTCGTGTCGTAGGTCCTGAAAACGAACAAATCGGTATTATGTCTGGCCGTGAGGCGTTGGCATTGGCTGAAGAAAAGCATCTTGATCTTGTGGAAATTGCACCTAACGCTAAACCACCAGTAGCTCGCATTATGAACTACGGTAAATATCGTTATGAACAACAAAAACGCGAGAAAGAAGCGAAGAAGAAACAAAAAATCGTAACTTTAAAAGAAGTTAAGTTACGTCCACATATTGAAGACCATGACTTTTACGTAAAAATGAAAAACGCATCCAAATTCTTGGGTGAAGGTAACAAAGTAAAAGTAACCATCATGTTCCGCGGTCGTGAACTTTCTCACCCTGAACTTGGCATGGCAGTGTTGACACGTTTCGCTGAAGAACTCAAAGAAACGGCGTCTATTGAAAAAGCAGCTAAATTAGAAGGTCGTAATATGACCATGATTTTAGTAAGTAAATAGGATATTGGGAGGATTATAATTATGCCAAAAATTAAAACTCGTCGCGCAGCGGCTAAACGTTTCGCAGTAACTGGTACTGGTGAATTCAAGCGTGCAAAAGCTTTCAAAAGCCACATTCTTGAGAAAAAATCTCCAGCTCGTAAACGTAATTTACGTAAAGCTACATTGGTTGCTAAATCTGACTACAAACGCGTAGTTAAATGCTTACCATACGCTTAATCGCTAACTATTAGATTGATATATCGTAATTTAGGAGGAATATACAATGGCAAGAGTGAAAAAGGGCGTTACAGCTCATGCACGTCATAAAAAGATTTTGAAATTAGCTAAAGGTTACCGCGGTACTCGTTCTCGTTTGTTCAAAAAAGCTAACGAAACAGTAATGAAAGCGTTGTACTACGCTCGTCGTGACCGTCGTGCGAAAAAACGCGAATTCCGTCAATTATGGATTGCTCGTATCAACGCAGCAGCTCGCATCAATGGCACAACTTATAGCCGTTTCATCGCTGGTTTGACTAAAGCAGGCGTTGAAGTTAACCGTAAAATGTTGGCTGACTTGGCAGTTAACGATGCAGCAGCATTCGCTAAACTTGTTGAAGTAGCTAAAAACGCTTAATAGCATACCATAACAAATTAAGGACTCTCTTTGGAGGGTCCTTTTTTGTATGGTGAAAGCCTCCTCTAGTACGATGGTACAGAAACAATAAAAAGGAGATTTACTAGTTCATGGCGAAATACTCAGTATAGATATTTCGTTAACAAATCTCAGGTAGAGGAGGGATTAGTATGAACGTATTAAAGAAAGCTTTAGTTTTAGGGGCCGTAGGTGCTATGTTAGCCATACCAGGCTATGCAAAAGTTGTAACTGGTAGCCAATCAGATGCCAATTTAGATTTAAAATATCCTTTGGTATATACTGATTCTGCTTATGCTCAACAAGCAATTAATACAGATATCGCAAACTATGTGCTAGAAGCAAAGGATATGTATTACAACCAACATATTTATAAGGTGGCTCAAATTATAAGGTAACCTATGAAGATAGCCAAGTTGTTTCCATTCTATTGACGACCTATCATTACTATGCCGGTGCCGTTCATGGTATGACTAATACCAGAGGACTTGTATATAATAAAATAACAGGTCAACGTGTTCCTCTATACAATTATGTAAAAATCGCTAATGCAGAACAGTTGGACAGAGGATTACGATCTTATGTATTAGATTACTACACAGGTTCCCATACAAAGAGCCGTATTCCTCAAGGCTGGAGTGTAAAATATGTAACTGATAACTACTGCCTACGCGGTAAGGGGAACATCGATCTAGTTTACCAACCATATGAATTAGGACCTTATTCTAATGGCACTACCTATATTGGATTTACACCGCAATCCATTGAATACTTTAACCGCATGAACTCGTAATAAAGGTGGCGTTATATTGTTTGTTTTCGGACTGATGATTCCCCTAGGACTGTTGTTACTCGTACTGAGCATTAAGCATACTGTGAAAGTGTATACGGTAACGGCCATACATGATATGCCTTATAGAACAGACAAAGGGATATTTACTATACAAACAGCTGGTCGCTATGGTATATGGCTTAATGGTAATCGGTTTAAAAAAGCTCCGTTAGGGCTATTTGGACTACAGCTTATTAACTGTGAAACGGAAAAGGAAGTCCCATTAAGAGCTAACTTGATACCCGTTAGTGTGACTAAAGTAATCGACGTACGACTCGAGCTCTATACATTTTATGCTAATCCGGGGACGTATCAGCTATTATTTAACGATAAGCCTAGTCGGATAGCAAAGATATTTGGTACGATTCGTCGCTATCTAATTAGTAGTGATGATGATTATAGCTCCTATTCCATCAGAGTCTATCCACATTATTCTGTAGTGCATTTATTCCTTAGTATATGGGGATTTATATTTGGCGTTATCGCCGTGATGTGGGGGATAGCGGGACTAGTTATACATTGATAAATTTAAGATACTTTGAATTTTGTACTTTTGCTATATAACGTAAAGTATGTTATATTTTAGATACAAAGTGAGCCATCAACGTGTAGCTAGCGTTAGGCCCATCTACAAAATTGCAAATTTAGAATGCGCCTAACGTGTAAGCACTGTGAATGCTTTTATACGTTAGGCGCGTTTTATCTAAATTAAAACATAAAGCCTATAGCACGAAAATCGTACTATAGGCTTCTGTCATGTTTAATATATTATCTTCTATATCCGCCGCATCCTCTAGTATTAGAGTTTGGACCGCAATAGTTTTGGTTGTTATTGTTACATGGTGCATAGTTAGCATTGTTATTGCAGTTGTATTGTGTGTTAGTATTGCAATTGTACTGAGAATTATTGCATACATAATCATAAGCAAATCCTGTGGACACTACAGCAGTCACGGCTAAAGCAGTCATAATGAGTATACGTTTAGTAAATTTCATAGTAATCACCTCCTAGTTTCTATACTTTATATTATACTACTATAAGTCAAACGAAATATGATATTCTATACATATATACTATTTGAGAGAGTTTATGTGAAAGGAAGCGTTATTATGATGAAACGTGTATTGATGGCTACGCTTTGTTTAAGTTGTGTTACATTGGGTGGTCATGCAATTGATATTAATATACCTGGCGCAGATCCAACTGTATCAAAGGATGCGTATCAGAATTATCGCAAGACTGATGCGGATGCGCAACAGATGGAACGGGATGTTGAAAAGGATATAAAAACATATATGCCCAAACAAGTGATAGGTAATGGCGAATTTGATTTAAATGATATCATTTATTCAAATCGTGAGTTGAACCATGCATTAGATTTTTCTTCATCAATATTTATTTTGAAAGAGGATGGAGCCAATGTAAAATTCACCATGCCTTACTCGAGTCGATATGGGAATACTGAGAAGATTGCAGATGGTACACCTGCTTTCAGAAATGCAATGATTATGAGCCCCAATGGTATGATGGCTTATGAATTACGTCATCAACCAGCAGGCAATAATTGGGAGGATAGTAAGATTCCTTATAGCAAATTGACTGTTGATGATATGAAAGCTATCGCAGAGAAAACAGCTGGCGTATTTCGTGGTGATGACCACTCATTATATGCTGGTAAATTTACGTATCCTACGGTTGAAAAAGCGACATGGGATGTCACGTATGCAAAGGATGCACCAATGGTGGGGAGTCTTAATTTTACGATGAAGAATACACCGACGATTTCGTATCATGTGGGTTATAATTTTATGCCTAGAAAACAGTTTAGTGTGTTAAAAGCACAAGGTGTTGATAAGGCTAAAGACATAATAATGTCCCCGTTGGTTAACTATGTATTACCATCCATTGAACCAGCGAAGGATATACTTTCAAAAAGCAAAGCATTAACAATTAATGATTTTACATTCTTAACGCTAAACAAGTAAAATGATACGGGAAGATAAGAATGATTCGTACATGTATGTATACGATAGCGATCAGTATAGAGAAGGTATCATGGTAATGCCAGTTGAGGCTGAAGATATACAACATCCAGAGAAGATTTTCCCGAAAGCTGTACGCAGTATTATTCTAACTGACAAGTATTCGATGCATCAACCAATCCAATTTGCTACCGTATGGAATGATGCTATGCCATCCGTATATATGCAAATTAAGCGCCCTAAAACAACGATTTATATGTTAATATCTCATGATAAACAATACGTATACAATCACTTTATTATGACCTATAATACTAGTTCTTTGGTTGAAAAAGATTTGCGAGATATTGTGCAATATGTAGACACTAATAATAAGGACTACTATAACACATTCCAAAGTGGGCTTGGGGCTAAGATGCCAAAAGATATGGCGACGGTTGATATTAAGAATGCGAAATAATAGATAATGTAAGGAGACTAAAAATACCTTGTGAAGTAACTCTCACCATAGGTTAGATTTTTTCATGTAACTATAGGCTCTCTATTGTGAGGTATATACCTTGTGATAGAGGGCTTTTTGTGTGTGATGAAAGTTAAAAAAGAACTCTATTTTTCTAGAAAATATCTTTATTTCTTATGCTAAAAGGCGTATACTATAGATAATAATATAGAACATACATTTGCATTTAAAGAGAGGAGGAAATATTATGAGTGATGATGTAAAAATGTTTGAAGGTAGTCAAATTCGTTCTGTGTGGGATAATGAAAGGGAAGAGTGGTATTTTAGTGTAGTTGATGTGATAGGTTCTCTGACTGAAAGCAATAATCCGCGTGACTATTGGTATCGTGTGAAAAAACGTATGTCAGAAGAAGAACGAAGTGAGTTGTCGACATTTTGTCGACAACTGAAACTTAAGTCGACAGATGGTAAGTCATATAAGACTGATGTAGCTGATATGCAAGGTATTTTCCGTATCATACAATCTGTTCCATCACCTAAGGCAGAACCTTTTAAAATGTGGTTAGCAGAGGTTGGTAAAGAACGTATTGATGAAATCATTGATCCGGAACTTACGATTGATAGGGCTTTAGAATCATATGCTCGTAAGGGATATAGCCGAGAATGGATTAATCAACGATTACAGGCCATTCAGGTTCGTAAAGAATTAACCGATACTTGGCAAGATCATGGTGTTAAAGCTGGTAATGAATATGCTATCCTAACGAATGAAATCTCTAAAGCTTGGTCTGGAATGACGACTAGAGAATATAAGGACTTTAAGGGACTAAAAAAAGAAAATCTACGAGATAATATGTCTACTACAGAACTTATCTTAAATATGTTAGCTGAAACGGCTACAAAGGATATTGCGGAGGCAACTAATCCTCAAGGATTAGAGGAGAATAAAAAGGTTGCTCAAGATGGTGGTTCTATTGCTGGTGATGCACGTAAATCTATTGAAGCTAGAACTGGTAAGCCTGTTATTACCTCTAAAAACGCTATAGACTTGGGGCGACTAATTAGTGATGTGGTGAAACATGATAGATGAACGACTTGAACGGATGAAAACGAAAACGTAATTGTAGGGTGCATTTTGATGTGGATTCTTTTCAGATATCTGATTGTACTGTAGCACCAGTTCACGACATACCTGATGTAATACATGAAAATCAGGAGTTTGATTTTTATGTTGAGTCTACCTATGATGTATATCTGCTTCGCATCATACATAGTCATGATTGTGTTGTAAGTATTTATCCTGCAAAAGCTGAGGGAATCATATATATCGTAAGTTCTATACCTGTGTCTAAAAGATAATATCAAAGAGACTATTCAAAAAGATTTTTACATGCGTTGGAGAAATATGGTTTTCCGAAATTGAAGAAT